>Ga0209098_1000455_pt1 | contig 45397 bp, 33 predicted proteins | sample AD_JPNHW1_MetaG_FD_184429 | JGI IMG/M metagenome (GOLD analysis project Ga0209098, IMG submission 184429) | Active sludge microbial communities of municipal wastewater-treating anaerobic digesters from Japan - AD_JPNHW1_MetaG (SPAdes) (version 2) | ecosystem: Engineered > Bioreactor > Anaerobic...
TTTAAAACAGCTAATGGTGCTCAAACATATGCGATTATTAGATCTATTACGGATACCTGCATAAAAAATAAACAGAATATTTTGGCTGCTTTCAAAACTATTGCTAATTTGCAACCTGAATAGTTACCCAGTAAAAAATCGAGAAGTTTATGCGTATATATAATCTAAATTAAAATTCAACTAAAACGATATAGCTCGAAGTAATGTATAAAACATAAAAAATGTGTCAGAAAAAAAACTTGACAAAAATGGAGCGATATCGTAAATTTGACTTCCTATCAATCAAAATATATTATAGATATATGAAACTCCAAAAAATATTAGTTCTTGCTTTTGTAATATTATTATTTGTGCAAAAGACCAATTATGCAGTAACCCCATTAAAGCAACCGATGCCTGAATTTAATAAGCTCGGTATGGCTATTTCTTTAATGAATATAACTTCTGTAGAAGTAAATAAACTAAGTTCTGAGATCAATTCAATGTCTCAGGAATTTCCTATCTATGTTTCTGAGATAAATTCGGGAATTATTTATTTTATTGATTATACAACTAATGGAATGGCAACATCCAGGGAGTTTTATTTTTCTGCATTCGATAGTACTACACATGCATGGTCAAAACCTATTAATCTTCAAAAGGATTATGCGTCATTCAGTGAATATAATAAGAATATGAATTATAATGAAATTTATATTTCTATTGAGAATGACTTGTATGTTGTGGACTTAAAAGGTGAAAATTTTAAACCTCAAAAGTTAAATATCAATACGAATAGCATTGAATCAAGCCCAAGCATTAGCCCTGACGGAAATACATTATATTTTGTAAGTGACAGAAAAGGTAGTATTGGAGGTAAAGATATATGGGCTTCCGAAAAATTAGAAAACGGGAAATGGAGCATGCCTTATAATCTTGGAGAAGGTGTAAATACAAAAGAAGATGAAGAGTCGCCTTTCATGATGATTGATGGGGCCACTTTATATTTTAGCTCAAAGGGTCATTATAGTTATGGCGGATATGATATTTTTACAGTAACCATGAACGAAGAGGGAGGATGGGGAAATCTTGAACAGTTGGGTGTTCTTATAAATTCAGCATCGGATGATACTTTTTATATTTCAGATGCATATGGTGAAAATGCATTTTATTCTTCCGATAAGATGGAAAAAGGGAATAAGGATATTTTTTATATTAATTATGAAGAACCCTTAATAAAATACTAACTGCAGATAATCTGGTTCAGTTTATAATTTACATTTTCCCAGTTAAAATTATTTATAACGAAATTATAACCCTGTTCAGCAAGCAGGGTTGTTTTTTTTATGTCGGAATGTAAATTTAAAATATGTTGTGCATATTCTTCCGGTGAATTACCTATAAGGATTTCTTTGTTTTCAGTAGCTTGAAGTGCATTGTTTGCCAGAGGGGAAGTAATACACGGCAGTTTCATGGCCATAGCTTCCAGTAATTTGTTTTGTAATCCAGTCCCGATTTGCATAGGAGCGATAAATATTTTTGCCCGGGCATAGCAATCACGCATATCGTTAACCCATCCGCTTACGATTACTTTATCAGATGCCATCGACAATACTTCTGATGAAGGATTTGCACCTGCCAGTAATAGTTTGACATCTGGTATTTTTTCCCAAACCAGGGGCATAATTTTTTTTACAAGGAATTGTGCGCTGTTTATATTAGGCGGATATCCCATATTCCCGGTGAATAGCAGTTCATAATCCTTATTCTGAGAAATAGGTTTAAAAAATTCACTGTCGACACCATTAGGAATTACATGTATCTTATTTCTTTCAGGGTGGGGAATAAGTTCACGGTCGGGAAAGGATATAATTATTTTTTCATCAAACCAGTCGAAAACTTTATTCTCGTAACGAAGTAATCGTTTGTATTCACTTTTAAAAAAAGGCTTGAAATAAAATGGAGTTGTATTTATTCTTCGTTCAACACCTTTTGAAAAAACATCCTGGTAGTCGAAAATTTTTTTTATGTTTTGATTTTTTACGTATTCAGCAACACGCAGAAGCTGGCAATAAATTCTATCAGGTTGGATCTCTTTAATGATATGATTTATTATTTTTAAATTTTCTTTATTAAAGAAATATCCTACCTGGAATGGTTTACCGTTAAAAAAACAGAAAAAAATATTTGATATCCTTTTGTAAAAAGGCAAAGGCAGAATATGAATAGACTTGCAAAATTGTTGTAAAGTTTTTATTGCATCGGGGTTAATGTGTGTATCGTTTAAAGCACAGAGATGAATTTCATTGGTTTTGGAAAGCGAACGAAGTTGATTGAAAGCGCGAAGTTTGTCGCCCTTTTCAAGCGGATAAGGAATTCGTGGAAGAAGAATAAAAATTTTCATTGGGGTGAAATACAAAACAAAAATATGAAATCTATCTTAATGATAGAATTATTCTGTTATAAAAAAGAATAAGTTTTTCAGTAATAGTATCGTTATCATATTCTTTTTTTACCAGTTCAATTGCATTTTCGCATATTTTATCTGTCAGAATGCGGCTTTCGGAAAGTTTTGTCATGCAGGTTATCCATTCTTCAGGAGAATCAGCGATCAGTATATTTTCTCCATTAGAGCAGTTTATTCCTTCTGCTCCTATACTGCTTGTAATTATTGCATTTCCACATGCCATACCTTCTATTATTTTTACTCTCATCCCACTTCCTGACAACAGAGGTACAATCATTACTGTTCTTGATTGCATGAATTCTTTTGCATTTTCAATTTCCCCTTCAACGCGAATGCCTTGATATGCCTGTTCATTCAACCATACAGGCATGTTTCTTCCTGCAAGATAAAATTTATATTGAGGGAAATTTTTATGAAAGGTTTTCCAAATATTTTCAAGAAACCATTTTATGCCTTCCTGGTTTGGTAACCAGTCCATAGAGCCAAGATGAAAAAAACCGGGGAATTCTCTTTTTGTATTATTTGCAGAAATTTTATTACTGTCGATACCAATGGGAATTGATATCACAGGGACTTTACAACCTGCCTTTAGAAATGAATTGGTATCAACAGGTGTGATTGCAGCAATAGCATCAACCTTATTCATTGTGTCTAACTCATAGTTCCTGAGTTTTTTTGCAAGAATGCCAAGGTAAATTCGTTTAACAGGGTTTTTACAACTCTCAGCTAATCGTTGCCAGATAAGGTGTTCGATGTTATGTGCACGTATAATTATTTTAGCATTGGAGTATTTGCGAATGGTATTGATATATGGAGTAACAAATAATCCTTCAAGTTGAATAATGTCGAAAGTATTTTTAGAAAGAATTTCGCTGATTTTATTTTCTGTATTTTTCGAGATAAAACGTTCTATGTTGTATGATTTTTTTGAAAATAAATTCAGGAATGCCTTAAGTACATTAATGTTTGTATTAATATATGTGAAATCAAAATTTGTTAGCTTCTTATATTCATCAGGTATATTATGACTTTGGACTTTATACTTTGGAGTGCTTATAGCAAATACAGTTACTTTATGTCCTGCTTTTATTAAACCCTGTGTAATATTATTCATAGCAATAGGTCCGCCTTCTTTAGGCGGCCAAGGGGATTTACTGCATATCTGAAAAATATTCATTTATGTTGTAGGGTTGCTATTATGTATACTTTTTTTATTAAAGAATTTTTTAAATATGCTGAGGTATGCGTCAACATCAAATAAAGAAGAGTCGCGTGTTGCTTTAATAGTAAGGAAAATTCCTAAAGGAAGAAAAATAATAGCAGGAAGCCACATACCAATATATGAAGGTAATACGCTTTCGCGGACCATTTTCTCAAATGTAAATGAAACCACATGATAAATCACAAAGAAAATAACCGATACCACAACAGGAAGCCCAAGCCCGCCTTTTCTTATAATAGCTCCAAGTGGTGCACCGATAAAGAAAAGTACAAGACATGCAAATGAAAGTGTGAATTTACGATGCCATTCAATATCATGCCGGTTGATGAATTTCTGTCTTCCCTGGAAATCTTCATTATTATAAAATACATGGTCTTTGATATTTTGGGCTTGATTCAATGCATATTTAATGATTTCAATTTGTTCTGATTTGGGAAAATTGGAAATGAAATCGCCACTCATACTTTTTAAAGTATCTTTTACTGTAGAATCTTTATTATAAAATTTTTTGTAATATTTCAGATTCGTAACCATGCTGGTAATATAATTTTTCTTTAAGGTATCTAATCGCTGTGATAGGGAATCATGAGTTACTGCAAGCTGAGAAATATTCATCATCTGGTAATTGTCCTTAAAAAATTCCTCGTTGGTACGGGTTAAGGAAAAAGCAGAAAGGTCAAACCGGCGGACTTCCTCTTTAAATAAGGTTCTTTGCAGTGGGTGATTTTTACGTGAACGGACATTGTCAGAGCGTTCATAATAATTGATACCATTCGTTAAACTAAAAATCAGGTAACGTTTATCGACTGTCATTTCCATTCTCCCTTTTTCGGCAACTGTAAGATTAGCATTTCCCAGATGTGATGTATGGTCGTATATCATGATATTATAAACAGTAACTCCATCAGGATCTTTCTTTCCAACTTTTATTACATAGTTATCAATACCATTATAAAAAATTCCTTCTTTGATATTTAATGCAGGCTTCTGTTCTCGTACATCATAAAGTAAAGAGCCCATTTTTAGATTTGCATAGGGTAGTAAATTATTAGAAAAATAAAAAGCCGAAATACTTATTATTATTGCAGTAACAATTAATGGAGACATAATTTTCTGAAGTGAAATCCCTGATGATTTTAAAGCTACCAGTTCATAATTTTCGCCCAGGTTACCAAATGTCATAATTGATGAAAGCAATATTGCCAGTGGTAATGCAAGAGGTATCATTGTTGTTGATGCCCAGAAAAGCAGTTGTGCGATGAGTGTCCATTCAAGCCCTTTTCCTACAAGGTCATCAATATATTTCCATAACCATTGCATCAGCAGAACAAAGATGGCTATAAATAAAGTGATGAAGAAAGGTCCAAGAAAAGACCTAAACATAAACCCATATAATTTCTTTCCCGGCATTATTGTTTTTTATGTTGCGAATATAATTATTTGTGATGTAATAATTTTTTTATTTCAAAATCAGGCCATCTTTCATTGTAAGTTTTTTATCGGCCATATTAGCAAGCTCTTCATTATGTGTAACGATAATGAATGTCTGCTGAAACTCATCGCGAAGCGAGAAGAAAAGATTATGTAGTTCTTTTGCCGACGATGAGTCAAGGTTACCTGATGGTTCATCGGCAAGAATTACTGCCGGATTATTTATCAATGCGCGTGCAACAGCAACACGTTGTTGTTCGCCACCTGATAACTGTGATGGTTTGTGATGGCTGCGTTCGGAAATATTTAAAAATTCCAGGAGTTTCTGTGCCTTTATTTCAGCAGCTTTTTTCTTTTCACCGGAAATAAATAATGGAATGCATATATTCTCAATAGCAGTGAATTCGGGTAAAAGGTGATGGAATTGAAAAACAAATCCAATATTTTTATTTCTGAATTCTGAAAGTTTTTTATCAGAAAGACTGTTAACGTCGATATCATTTATGAAAACATTTCCTGCATCAGCTTTGTCGAGTGTTCCAATTATTTGCAGTAATGTTGTTTTTCCTGCACCTGATGCGCCAACTATAGAAATGATTTCTCCTTTATTAATTTCAAGGTCGATACCTTTTAATACATTAAGGTCTCCATATGATTTTTTTATATTCTGAACTTTAATCATCTTTTAAAAAGAAAGAAAATATTTAATAAATTTTTATCTGTACAAATATACAGATAAAGCTAATTCATTTTAATTAATGAATACAGCTTTTGTAATAGTTGTGAAAAAAAAGATTTAAGCGCTTTATAAGGGTTGAATTACCAAGGGTTTTGAACCTTCAATTTCATTATTTTTATTTCGTAAAATAAGATAATAAATTCCTTGCTGATACATAGAGATATCAAAATTAAATTTATTTTCCCCGTTTTGAAGTTCTATATTTTGTGTAAAAATATTTTGACCGAGATAATTTATAATTTCAATGGTCGATTCAGTATTTTCTTCAGAATATACAGAGCAGGAAACATTGTCAATAGCTGGATTCGGATATATAATTATTTGTTTGGTTTGCGTGTTAACCATGTCAGGTGTTGATGTAGTTGAACAATATGATGAAGTCCAAATCATACAAATATATTCAGGATGATCAATAAAAGGATTCCTGTTGCCCTGGGGGGTATTGTAATAAATGTTATTATTCCTGTCAATTTCTTTCTGGCTTACCGGATCATTATTACTCCATGAAACCAGCATATCAATAAACCATTGCAATAATAACCAGTTGATTTTTCCGGTATTATTAAAGGCAAAGGAATTTATTCTTATCACATGTATAATAAAAACGAATTGAAAAAAATCAGATAAGTTAATTGTTTTGTAAGAAATACTTTTAAAAAAAAATTATTTCTTTTTCTGAAGATACATATAATCCAGGTAATACAGGAGTTTTATTGAAAAACTGTTCAGCTGGTCAGATGTAATAGTATTTGAAAAATTGTCAATGAAATTTATTTTAGTTTCGTCATCGCTGTTGATTATTGCATTTTTCCATACCATGCTAAGGCTGCTGCCGGGAGCGAACTGCCAGTTGAATACCATATCAACATTAAATGCATTAAAATTTTCATTATATTTTTCGTAATCATTAGTCGTAAGCACCTTTTCGGGAAGTATGCTACCATCGTCCTGTAAAGCAAATAATTGGTTGTATTTTACAGTTATCCAGTAGTGCCTTATTTTAAGAGAAAGAAGAATGTCTTTTGAGAAAGAATAATTTAAATTAAGTGTATTCTCAATTCTGCGATTATCGCGTTGTCCCATGTGAATAATGCTGTCTGCTTCTACAAAACCTATATCATGCCATTCGTTATCATGTGTGAATTCATGAATTATCAGGAAACGGTCGCTAACACGGAAACGTGGTGATAGCATCCACCAGAATGAATCTTTGAAACCACCTTTGGCATTCAGGTATCCAACTTGTCCGTCGCATGCCAGACGTTTACGGTAATCTGTAGAAAACATGGGGGCAATATACCAGTTTGAGGTTCGTTTAAGGTAACGTCCTTCAGCGCGTGGTTCATAATAATCGTACATTTCAAAAGGCTGATAATACGCGTTACACATTACAGTTGTATGATCTTTGAATGTTCCGACCATATCATAGTTTATGCTGAAATCAGTTTGAGTTCTCGGAGCATAACGATATTTCTGTATAATGGTAAGCATGTTGTGAATATTCAAAAGCTTCCAGAAAGGATTATAAATATGATAAGAAATATCAACATCATTAATCATATCATTGTTGTATTCAATATAACCAAGGTCGTTAGGATCATAGGTATCGCTAAGTTGTGAATTGGAAATACCAAATTTAAAATTACCACTAATTTTACCAAAGCCTATAGCATACTTATGACCCGGTTCAGCAGTGGTATTTGAACTATCGAATTTCATTGAGACAGCACCAAGCCCCATGAAAGCCCAACGATTTCTTTTGTCGGCAAGTTTAAATTCGGTTCCGCTTACGTTAGCCATATTGCCATAGCTGTCGTAGTATACATTGGTATTGATAAAGCTTGCATAAGAATTTTTCAGGAATGGTTTATCATATACCACGATATTGTAATTGGTCAATGGCTGTGTAAGGATTTTATTTTCGCTGTTATCGGCATTTGAAATCTTAGCATAGGTATTTGAAGTGATAGCATTGAAAAATCCAAGCCCGGTGCCGTTTTTCGTGCGTCCCGAAATTTTTGTTGCATTGATCATTTGCGTGGAATTGGGATTTTCAATTATCTTTTGTGTGCTGTCAAGATTGTTGAAAATGTTGTAATAATTAATTGGAGTGCTTCCAATTCGCCGGCTGTAAAATAGGTCGGCACGGGTAAAAAGCTCAGTGCCTTCATTAAAGAACTGGCGGTTTTCATCGTATTTTATTTCAAAAGGAGTAAGGTTAAGAACAACTTCGTCCGATTGAACCTGTCCGAAATCGGGAATTAGCGTCATGTCGAGAGTGAAGCTTTCGTTAAGTCCATATTTTAGATCCATGCCGGCATTGTAAGATGTTGTGGTATTCTTTACACCGGGAGTGTTGTGCGGAAAATTATTCAGGTAGAAAGAAACATACGGCATAAACGAAAGCCTGATGGGGACATCAATATTTTTTATCCCGGAAAGTTTTCCCATCTGGTTTGCCATTTCTTCATTGGAGTTATCCACAGGATTCCATGATGAGGTTTCGCGTGTGCTGCGTTGAGTGCGCCAGAAATTTATATCCCAGTCTTTATCGCTGTTGGCAGGAAAACGTAAAGCCGACCAGGGTATTTTAAATTCAACCGACCATCCGTTTTTATTAATGTTAACACCACTTTGCCATACGGCATCCCATTGCTCATTACTTACATCTGCTGTAACGCGAGCATCAACCTGGATTCCTGAAGCAGAAACAGCAAAGATCAAAGCATTTTGCCCGTCACAAAAAGGATTGATATTAAATGAAAAATAATCGGCATTAAGGTTGCCATCATCGCGTTCACCAAATTGAGCAAATATTCCTGCAGGCAATGTATCGTACAAGTATGCTCCTATATAAAGTGCATTATCATCATAGGTAACATGAACTTCTGTTTTGAAATTGGAAGGTTGTCCGTTTATCGGATCATATTGAATAAAATTACTTGCAACGGGTACATCTTTCCATATTACTTCATCAAGTATACCATTTATTTTTGGAGGAGTAGTGATCCTTATTGCTTTTAATTGTCTTGGCTGTGTTTGAGAGAAACAAAAAACATTAAAAAAAATGAATGCAATTATTGAGAAGATGTATTTTATATTTATCCTAATCATATGTTGCGAAAATAAAAAAAATATGTTTAATAAAAAGTTGGTATACTAAAAAATCTATTATTTTTGTTTTTATAACAAATAACCTGTAAAATATTTTATTATGAATTTACATGAATACCAGGGCAAATCGCTTCTTAAAAAATATGGTGTTGCTATTCCCGATGGAATAGTTGCCGATTCTCCTGATGCAGCTGTTGATGCAGCACAGATGGTGCAAAGTAAAACAGGTACAGAAGTATGGGCGGTAAAAGCCCAGATTCATGCAGGTGGCCGTGGAAAAGGCGGTGGTGTGAAAATTGCAAAAACGCTGAACGAAGTAAAATCTCATGCTTCCAATATTTTGGGAATGCTGCTGGTTACGCCACAGACAGGACCGCAGGGGAAAAAAGTTTATCGCGTATTGGTTGAACAGAATATATACTATAAAGGAGAAACCGAACCCCGTGAATTTTATATCGGAATATTGCTGAACAGGAAAATAGGAAGGAATATGATCGTGTATTCTCCGCAGGGAGGTATGAGCATTGAAGAGGTAGCTGAAAAAACTCCTGAACTTATTTTCCGTGAAGAAATCGATCCTCAATTAGGTCTTGCTCCATTCCAGTGCAGAAAGATAGCTTTTAATCTCGGATTGAAAGACCAGGCATATAAAGAGATGACCGCTTTTGTTGATTCTTTATATAAAGCATACATGGGTATCGATGCGTCATTGCTTGAGATCAATCCTGTTATTAAAACCAGCGATAATAAAATTTTTGCAGCCGATGCAAAAGTTGTTATTGATAATAATGCATTATTCCGTCATCCGGAAATTTCTGCCATGCGTGATTTTAATGAAGAAGACCCTATGGAAGTGGAAGCCGGTGGTTATGGACTGAATTATGTAAAACTTGATGGTAATGTAGGTTGTATGGTGAATGGCGCCGGACTTGCTATGGCTACCATGGATATAATAAAATTGTCAGGTGGTGAACCAGCCAATTTCCTTGATGTTGGTGGTTCTGCAAATGCAAAAAGAGTAGAAGAAGCTTTCCGCATTATTTTGAAAGACCCGAATGTTAAAGCAATTCTTGTAAATATATTTGGCGGAATCGTGCGCTGCGACCGCGTTGCTAATGGCGTAGTTGATGCATATAAAAATATTGGTGAGATAAAAGTGCCGATAATAGTGCGTTTGCAGGGAACCAATGCCGAAGAAGCTAAAAAAATTATTGATGCTTCGGGATTAAAAGTATTTTCTGCAATTCAGTTGCAGGATGCCGCTGAGCTTGTTACTAAAGCTTTACACAAAAATTAAAATTTTTTAATTATCCAATTCACTAAAAACAGAATTGTTGCTGATAAATTCAGGAACAATCTGTTTCATTTTTCTGACAATATCAATATTATTTTGTGTATTAAAAAGAAGAGAAAGCTCATCTATATTTTTTTTAATGTTTTCGATATTTGTTTCCTGAACTTTTGCAATCATTATTTGCGGGTGATGCGTGGGTAGTGTATTTTCTTTGTCGTTTAATAATTCTTCATAAAGTTTTTCGCCGGGTCGAAGTCCGGTGTATGTTATCTGAATATCTTTTCCAAGAGTTAATCCTGACAGTTGAATCATTTTTTTTGCAAGGTCAACAATCCTTACGGATTTTCCCATATCGAAAATAAATATTTCGCCGCCTTTTCCTAAAGCGCCTGCTTCCAGTACCAGTCGGCAGGCTTCAGGGATGGTCATAAAGTAACGGGTGATGTTTTCATCGGTAATGGTAACAGGTCCGCCTTTTTCAATTTGTTCTTTGAATAAAGGAATTACCGAACCGCTCGAACCCAGAACGTTTCCAAAGCGTGTAGTAATGAATTTGGTTTTGTTCAGCTTGTTCAGCGATTGTGTATAAATCTCGGCAATACGTTTCGATGCACCCATAACACTTGTTGGGCGTACAGCTTTATCGGTAGAAATCATCACAAACTTTTCAACCTGATATTCTAAAGAAAGATCAGCAATGATACGTGTGCCTTCAACATTAGTAAATACAGCTTCTGATGGATTGTTTTCCATCATAGGCACATGTTTGTATGCAGCGGCATGATACACATGTTGCGGACGAAAATATTCGAACAGGCGTTTCATCCTTTCTTTATTGCATATATCACCCATCACTATTTCAAAAGGAGCATTCCTGAATTTTTCCAGAAGCTCGAGTTCCAAATGAAATAAGGGTGTTTCGGCTTGGTCGAGCAGGATGATTTTTTTTGGTGAAAATTGCAGTATCTGTCTTACCATTTCGCTTCCAATTGAGCCTGCAGCGCCTGTAACAAGAATGACCTTTTCATGCAGTTGTTTTGAAATTTCCTTTTCATCCAGTTGAATAACTTCTCGTCCCAGCAAATCCTCTATGTTTATTTTTTTTATTTGCTTAAAGCTAAGTTCGCCGTTAATCCAGCGTTCAACAGGAGGAACTACCAGGACTTTTGTGCCATGCTGAAGGCAAAGTTCACTGATCTCTTTTTTTCGTGAAGAGTTAATATGCTGAATAGAAATAATGACCTGGGCAATAGTTTTTGATTCAAGTAACGATTCCAATTTGTCGAAACTATATATTGGCGAGCCTTCCAGCGTTTTTCCTGTTTTATTTATATCATCATCAATAAAGGCAGTAACTTTATATTTAGTTCCGGCATCCCTGTCGAGTGTACGTTTTGTAATAACTCCCGATTCACCGGCGCCGAAAATGATCACGTTGGTTTTTGCTTTCGTAGGATTTTGTAATTCCATGTAAGCGATTTTTGTAAGTATACGGAAGGCGATCATCATAAACATGGTGAACATGTATTCAATAATAATAACTGAAGAAGGAAGTATAAATGTTCCGGTTATAAAAAAAAGTGTGGTTAAGTTGATAAGCATAAAAATTGTACTGCCGGCACTTAATACAAGGAAAATCCTTACAGAATCGCGTGTGTTGGTATACCTGATAATGCCGGCATAAGTTCTGGAAATAAGAAAACTGACAAATCGTATGGACACCATTATAGCGAATACCTTAGGAATTTCGCCTGCTTCACGGGCAAGCATTTTAAAATTAAAACGTACCAGGTATGCTATGATTACTGCAAGAGCGCAGATTATCGTATCAATAAGCAGTATGAGCCAACGCGGTGTATTGTTTCTTAAAAAGAAGTTCATTATAAATTTTTAACCTTCAAAGATAAAGTGTTTTTTGGAAACGTAAAACCGAATTTATAAATGGTTGTAAAAAATATTTAAACTTAATCGATGGTTTTTGTTTATAATTTTTAATTTTGTTTCATCGCATTGAATAAATCAAATAAACTTTAAAATAATGAAAAATACAGCTTTTTTAAAAATGCATGAATCGATGGGGGCAAAGATAGTTCCCTTTGCAGGCTTCAATATGCCTGTTCAGTACGAAGGTGTAATAGCAGAACACGAAACCGTTCGCAAGAAACTGGGTGTTTTTGATGTTTCGCATATGGGCGAGTTTTGGGTAAAAGGTCCGAAAGCATTGGATTTTGTTCAGTGGGTTACATCGAATGATGCATCGAAGCTGTATGACGGAAAAGTTCAGTATTCATGTTTTCCTAACGGAAAAGGCGGAATTGTTGACGATCTGCTGGTTTACCAGTTTGGCAAAGAAAATTATTTGCTCGTGGTAAATGCTGCAAACATTGATAAAGACTGGGCTTGGGTTAATAGCCAGAATAAGTTTGGTGTTGAGTTAACCAATGCTTCTGATGAAACATCACAGCTTGCCATACAAGGACCGCTCGCATTAAAAGCCATGCAGAAACTTACAAAGACCACCGTTACCGACATGGAATACTATACATTTAAAGTGCTTGAATTTGCTGGTGTTCCCGATGTTCTTTTCTCAACAACAGGATATACCGGTTCGGGTGGTTGTGAAGTTTATTTTCCGAATAAATATGCCGATAAAATATGGAATGCTGTTTTTGAAGCAGGAAAAGAATTTGGAATAAAACCTATAGGCCTTGCTGCACGCGACACATTACGTCTTGAAATGGGATTCTGCTTGTATGGAAATGATATTGACGATACCACTTCACCAATTGAAGCAGGATTAGGATGGATAACAAAATTCACCGACCAGAAAAATTTTATTGATAAAGATGTTCTTCTGAAACAAAAGAAAGAAGGCGTATCCAGAAAACTGATAGGCTTTGAATTAATTGATAAAGGTATTGCCCGCCACGACTACGAAATAGTTGATAAAGACGGAAACAAAATAGGAAAAGTAACTTCAGGTTCAATGGCACCTTCGTTGCAAATAGCAATAGGCATGGGTTATGTAACCACTCAGTTTGCTGCTGAAGGAACTGAGATTTTTGTAAAAGTGCGCGATAAAGCATTAAAAGCAAAAGTGGTGAAGTTCCCTTTTTATAAAGGATAGTTTACGATTTAGAGTTTTTAGTTTAGAGTTTCCAGTTTCCGGTTATTGGAATAATTTATTTGATCCTTTGATGTAACGCATAAAAGTTCTTGCGCGTTTACAGACGCGTAAGATGAAGCACTATTAATAAATTTAATGTTAATTAAAAATTAACGATACCTGAAAAATGAAACATAAACAACTTATCGTATCGTTAGTATTAGCGTGCTTTTTATCATCATGTGTCGTTTATGTATTGCGTTCGCATAAACCAAAATACATTACTAAAAAAATCAAATTAAATAATAAAAACCAGGATGATTATTTTGTTACATACGAAAACAGAAGTGCAATAATATATTTATACAAACATGATGTTGTAAAATTACTGGAGCATAAATTAAAAAATAAAAAGCTTTGTGAGCAGCGCCAATTAAAGTATAATGAACTTCTGAAAAAAATTATAGCGCTTGATAAAAATGCTTTCGTGATAATTCCTTCCGATAAGCTTCCCGAGATGCATGATTTTAAAATAAAATTCGATACCACTAAAACAGCTTATGCCCCGCTTGATTATTATGCTAAAAGCATAGCTGCCGATATTAATTATAACTGGATTGCTCCTTATGGATACGTACCTCAATATACCGATACACTTAATGCGGTGAAGTTTGGCGACTTTTATTATTGGATAGCTGCACAATTAATCCTTGATGGGAAAGCAAAAGTTTTTAGAAAAGAAAAAAAAGAATTCCAGGATTATGTGCTGTTTGAAACTGTTGACTTCCGCGATGGGCATGGCGGAAAGAGTTTGCTGTATGACGATAAAAATATTTTCTTAAATGTGGCGGTATTCACTGATATGAGGGGACCTGATTTTGAATGCATGGATTCTACTCAAATAAAAAAATATTGGGGAACGTGGAAATAATTTCATTGAAATATATTTAAATAATTGTTCAATAATCGTTCAGTGATTTTAGGCTAAAACTCAAATTTATTGAGTTTTATTAGCCCCGACCTTTAGGTCGGGGCTTATTATAATCCGTATTTTCGGGCTTTACCCAAATGAATATTGATGAGAATAAATTTAAATTCTGATATTGAAACTATTTATTTAAATTTGAACTTTTAACTTTGAACATAATAAACATGTCTGAAAATAAGAATTGCAGAACAATCGAAACCTGTTTCACACCGGTTCTATTTCCACATATTTTAACAAAAGAAAATTTTATTGTTATAATTGTAGATATTCTGCGTGCTACAACGGCCATCTGTACTGCCTTTGGTAATGGTGCTGTTGAAGTGATTCCTGTTGCAAAAATTGAAGAAACAAAAAAATATCGTGGCTTGGGTTATAAGGTTGCCGGCGAACGTGACGGGATTGTGATTAATGGTGCCGATTTCGGAAATTCCCCATTTAACTTTACAAAAGAAAATGTGAATGGCGAAAAGATTGTAATCACAACAACCAATGGAACTCAAACAATAGAAATTGCTAAACATTGCGATGCTGTTGTACTTGGTGCATTTTCAAATATTAATGTACTTGCAAGATGGTTAAGCGAAAAGAATAAAAATATTGTAATTCTTTGTTCCGGTTGGAAAAATAAATTCAATATTGAAGATACAATATTTGCAGGAGCTTTGATTGAACGTTTGCAGTTGCTCTCGGAATATAATGTAAATTGTGATTCATCTATCGCTGCATTAGATTTATGGTTACTTGCAAAAAATCATGTTCTGCAATATGTGGAAAAAGCTTCGCACCGCCACCGCCTTAAAAAATTAGGACTGGATGATGTTCTTGAATATTGTTTCACTGAAGATACAACATCCGTGATTCCGATACTTGAAAATGGGAAACTTGTAAATGCCCTGTAGCGCAGCAATTATAGGTTAAATATGTGATTATGTACCGGCGATTTATTTTTAAAAAAATTATTCCTGCTTTTATAGTTTTTATAATTGTTACAATTATTTTTTCACCTTCATCATTAACATGGGGGTTTTATAGTCATCGTTTGATAAACAAAATGGCTGTATATCCTTTGCCTTCTGAAATGATAGGCTTTTACAAAACTCATATTGAATATATTTCCGAACATGCAGTCGACCCCGATAAGCGAACTTTTGCTGATGAGAATGAAGGAGTGAAACATTATATTGATATGGAGCATTATGGCGAAAATCCTGTTGATTCATTGCCTCATAAATGGAAAGATGCAGTTAAGAAATATTCTGAAGATACTTTGAATAAGTATGGGATTAATCCATGGTGGATAGAAAAAATGTACTATAAGCTGGTTGAAGCTTATAAAGAAAAAAATGCAGATGAAATTTTATGGACCTCCGCCAATCTTGGCCATTATATAGCCGATGGCTGTGTCCCTTTACATCATTCCGGTTATTACGACGGGAAATATTCATATCAGAAAGGAGTTCATGCATTATGGGAATCCCGTATTCCTGAACTGTTTGCTGATGATTATAATTTTTTTGTTGGGAAAGCGGAGTACATTGAAAATATTAATGATAAAATATGGGAGTTCACCAAAGCAAGCTATGGCGAAGTGGATACGGTATTTTCTGTAATTAAAAAATTAGATAAAGAATTTCCCGGTGATAAAAAATATTCTTATGAAAACAGGGGAGGCGCTACAGTTAAAGTTGTTTCAAAAGAATATTCAAAACAATTTAGTGATCTGATGAATAACATGGTTGAGCGAAGAATACGTACTTCGGTAATGCTGGTATGCAGCTTCTGGTACACGGCATGGGTAAATGCCGGTCAGCCCGACCTTAGCGTTATTGAAAATAAGGAGGTTTCCGATTCATTAAAAACTTTGAATAAAGAAATCGATAAAATGTGGAAAACAGGAAAGGTAAAAGGACGTGCGAACCCTGAGTAAACAGGATGCGGATGACACTGATTTTACAGATATACATAGATTTAAAATAATATGATAAAAGCAATTATTTTTGATTGGGGAAATACGGTAATGCGTGACTTTCCTGAAAAATCTGGACCAATGGCGTATTGGGATCATGTGGAATATATTCCTGATGTTGAAGCGTGCCTGAAAACATTATCGGAAAAATATGTCATGTGCATTGCATCGAATGCCGGATTCTCTGATGCAAAACTGATGACAGAGGCTTTGAAAAGAGTAGGAGCTGAAAAATATTTTCATCATTTTTTTACATCAAAAGACCTGGGTGCTGAAAAACCAGATAAACGTTTCTTCGATTCGATTACAAAAAAAATAAATATTTCTTCCGAACATTGCATAATGATTGGCGACAGCTATCAGAAAGATATTTGCGGAGCAAAGGCTGTTGGAATGAAAACAATTTTATTTAATGAAAAAAATATCAATGCCGATTTTCCTGATGCTGATAAAGTGATAGTGTCAATGAGAGAGTTGATAAATGCTATAGAAGGAATATAATAGTTTATATCTAATCGTAAATCATAAATCGTAATTCGTAAATCAAAAATGTCTTCCCGCATCATAACACGTATTGTTCTTTTGGTTTCGCTTGTAAGTTTATTCACTGATATTGCAAGTGAGATGCTTTACCCGATAATGCCGGTATACCTTAGTTCTATTGGGTTCTCTGCATTGCTGATCGGTATACTTGAAGGCATTGCTGAAGCAACAGCAGGCATAAGCAAAGGATATTTTGGAAACTTATCAGATAGTAAAGGTTTGCGAATGCCCTTTGTTCGCTGGGGATATTCGCTGAGTGCAATCTCAAAACCATTACTTGCAATATTTTCTTTTCCTATTTGGGTTTTCTTTGCACGCACGCTCGACAGGCTGGGCAAGGGAATACGCACAAGTGCACGCGATGCTTTATTGAGTGATGAAGCCACTAAAGAAACGAAGGGAAAAGTTTTTGGATTTCACAGAACACTTGATACTGTTGGTGCAGCCATTGGTCCAGTTGTGGCGTTGGTGTTTCTCTATTTTTATCCCGAACAATATAAATGGCTTTTTATATTTGCATTTTTGCCGGGATTACTTGCAATACTTATAACATTTTTAGTAAAAGAAAAAAGAAAAAATGATGTTGAAAAGAAAAATAATGTTGGATTTTTAACGTATCTGAAATACTGGAATCATTCGTCGTTATTGTATAAAAAGCTTGTCGCAGGATTATTGCTTTTTACATTTTTCAACAGTTCCGATGCATTTCTGTTATTGAATCTAAAAAGAAATGGAATGAGCGATTCGTTAATGATAGGCTTTTATATTTTCTACAACTTTTTGTATGCTTTGTTTTCCTATCCCTTGGGAACATTGGCTGATAAGATAGGTATGAAAAAAGTAATTGTTATAGGATTGACAGTTTTTGCAATCGTATATTTCTTTATGGCTTTTGCAGATACGTTTTTAGTCTTTGGAATTTTATTTTTATTGTATGCTGTATATGCTGCATCAACCGAAAGCATTGCCAAAGCATGGATTAGTAATATTTCAGATAAAAGTAAAACGGCTACTGCCATTGGTTTTTATAATAGCTTCTCGAGCATCTTCACTTTATTGGCAAGCAGCTTTGCCGGATTTATATGGATAAAATTCGGAGCAGCTACATCATTCATGATTTCAGGAATTGGCGTAGCTTTGGTAGTGATCTACTTTTTGATTTTTGTAAAAGAAAAATCAAACAAATTCTGAATTCAGAACTCAGAATTCTGAATTTATCAGCTATTTCCAATTTTAAAACCCATCGAAGTTTTTTCCTGTTTTTGTGCTACGATTTCATATTCTTTTACATCATCAATTATAATGGCGGAAATCATTTCAGGTGTTCTTTGTTCTGAGGGCATTGCAGCCATACGAAGGTTCTGGTGTTTTATCACTTCACCTGAAATATTTCTTATCGTTCGTGCATTTCCGAAATATTTATCTTTCGAGTCGTAAAGAATAGTGAAATATTTTCTCAGGTGTTCTTCAGCTTCTGTATTTAGTTTCAGATTTTCTTTTACAATCAAAGTTTTAAAAATATCAAGAAGTTCTTCTGGTGAATAATCATTAAACTGAAAAGTCCTGTCAAACCTTGATTTCAGCCCGGGATTCGATTCAAGGAATTTTTTCATATTGTCAGGATAGCCTGCAACAATAATAGCAAGTTGTCCGCGCAGGTCTTCCATATTTTTTAAGATCACTTCGATAGCTTCCTTCCCGAAATCGTTATCTGAGCCGTCTGATAAGGCATATGCTTCATCAATAAACAGAACGCCATCTTTTGCCTCATCAATCTTTGCTTTGGTTTTTAAAGCAGTCTGTCCGATATAACCTGCAACAAGCCCGTCGCGTCCACATTCCACAACGTGTCCACGTTCAAGTAAGCCAAGAGCCTTATATATTTTACCAATGATACGGGCCATAGTTGTTTTGCCGGTGCCCGGATTACCTGTAAATACAGTATGCAGCGAGAATTTGTTCAGAACATCTTTGCCTATTTCATGATAATAGAGAACAAGTTTTATCAACTCATAAATCTCTTCTTTTATATTCTTTATGCCTACAAGCTCATTCAATTCAAGAAGCGATTCCTTCAGCAGATTCTCATTTACCTTAAGTTTTACTTTTGCTTTTTGTTTGGCAAGGAATATTTTTTCAACATCCGTTTTTTCTATCGTGGAAAGAGTTTCGTTTGGAAGTTCCTTGATATTCGGGTGATTCATCAAACGCAAGCCTAAATTCATTTTTGCTTCATCAATAATAGAATAGGAGTAGCGGGCATTTCCAAAAGTCTTATCACGATTGCGATACGCCTCAATGAGCATTTCATTAATATAATTTCGCGCATCATCGGTGAGTGTTGTATTGCGCTTCTTGCAGGCAAAATCGGCAATCTGCAAAAGTTCTTCCGGTAAATAATCTTCAAAATGAAAATAGTAACTGAAGCGAGAATGAAGCCCGGGATTTGATTCAAGGAATTTTTCCATTTCTTCAGGATAGCCTGCAACCATTATTGCTATATCACCCGGCCCATCCGACATTTCTTTAATGAGAACTTCAATGACTTCTTTTCCGTAATCTTTGGAATCATTATCGGAACGGTATAACATGTATGCTTCGTCAATAAAAAGAATTCCACCACGAGCTTCATTAATTTTTGCTTTTACTTTTGGCGCTGTTTGTCCGATGAATTCTCCAACAAGGTCGGCACGGTCAACTTCAAGAACATGACCTTTTGAAAGCAAGCCCATTTTGCAATAAATCTTTCCGAGAAGGTTTACAACCGTTGTTTTTCCTGTTCCCGGATTGCCGGTAAATACGCTATGCAGCGATATTTTTTCATTGTCGGATAAACCTTTCTCTTTGCGAAGCTTAATAAAATCAAGGTATTTGACGTGGTCGTGAATTTTATTTTTTATTTCAGATAGCCCGATAAGTTCATCAAGTTGCTTCATTACAGCTTCGAGTGTAAGCTCATCCTGAACAGGTTTATTAACTTGTTGCCTTGAAGTTGAAGATGCTGTATTGTCACTTGTTGTGTTAACATCTTTGATTCCTTCAACCTCTTCATCGCCCACTTCAAAAGTGATTGAAGCTACAAGTGTATCCATGAAAACGATTTCAAGGCGGTAAGCATTATCTTTCCATGAGCCTGCTTTGTCGCTTCCCCAACCTACGGTAGTTGTAAACACATTGCCCTGGTTGTTTTTTTCAAAATATTTAAGTGAATCACACCTGCCTTTTAGCTGGCCTGCATCATCAAGAAAGTTAAAGAAAAATTCACAAAACCAATCCTTGCTGGTTTTTATCTTGTATGACATTTCGAGCCATACATAAGGCGTTTCGCTTCTTTTGAATTTAGTGAGGTATTTACGTTTACCCTGATCGATGTTATCACTGTAAGCAGGATATAACTTTAATGATTCAATTGTGAAATACGGATTATTTTCTGATGTTACCAAACCTACATCTTCAACATAGAATTTTTGAGTACCTACAGGTTCATCGTCAATATATGCTTCCCATTCGTAATTGCCTTTTCCCCAGTATGCGCCTATGCTTTCCATTCCCCAGCCCTGACGGTAATATACAATGTTATCTTCGGGTTTTATGGTGCGAACTTCTTCAAGTTTACATAATTCATTTCTTTCTTTTCCATTTAATGAGAAAGCTTTTAAACAAAGTTTGGCTTCCCATGATTCTTCATCAAAAAATTTATTGTAAAAAGAAAGTTCAGCGCTTATGTATGTAGCTTCCTGTTTGTCGTACACACGACGATATTTCTTAGTGCTATCGATCATCCATTCATCAGCGCCATATATTTTTATTTCTTTGAATTTAAATTTTTGGTTGCTGGTTGGTTTTTTGTCTGCCATAAATTCTTTTTTGTGAAGAATTGATATGAAAGTGAAAATTACGAAAATCTTTTAACTTAATATTTGATTTTATCTACTTTATTTTTCCATTCAATAAACGGTGCAAGCGTTTCAGGATGCTCAATGTGTTCTGTGATGATTTTTCTTTTTTGATATGGAATATTTATTTCTTCATAAATAAATGAATCGTCAAAACCAATATTGGCGGCATCTTTCTTTGTTCCTGCAAAATATAGTGTTACCGGACGTGCCCAGTAAATTGCGCCAAGGCACATGGGGCAAGGCTCGCAGCTTGCATAAATTTCGCAATCATCAAGCTGGAATGAATTTAATTTTTTACAGGCTTCGCGAATGGCAATTACTTCAGCATGAGCCGTAGGGTCGTTTGATGACGTAACACTGTTGACTCCTGTACTGATAACTTCTCCGTTTTTCACGACCACTGCACCGAAAGGTCCGCCATTACCTGATTTCACGTTATCGACTGCAAGACGGATGGCCTGTGCCATGAATTTTGATTCGTATGACATATTAATTTTTTATAGAACGATTTTAAATTTTATCACTCCGTATTATTTTTATTAGTTTTGATATTTGAAGTCTTTTTCTTGCATCATAATCAAAGTAATCTCCCATAAACTTTGGAATACTTTCTTCTCTTTCACCTAACCTAAGAATTGGTATATACTTATCATTTGAAACTCTTTTAAATAAATCCTCTTTCAAAACAGAAAATTCATACCCAACACCACCTTTATTATTTTCGGCTTTTTGTTTGTATGTAGATGTAAAAACAACTAATACTTTATCTGCTTTTATAATAGAGCTTTTCATAGTTTCAAACATAGGCATACCAGCATGAAAATCATTTTGGTCTAAAATTACTTTGAATTTACCTTTTTGAACAAGTTTGTCAGCAATAGATTTTACCCACCTTTTATGTTGTTTATTATCATCATCCCAAGAATAAGAAATAAAAACAGTAAGCGGTTCATCTTTTATTTGCTTTCCTGTTAAAATATAATAAACTAATTTTGTATCTCTCGTTAATTTGCCAGCCAATTGTTTTTTTAATTCTTCAAAACTTAAACTTTGAAAAAAGGGAATATTAAGGCTTGTTTTATCAATTTGAATATTATCTAACAACTTACTCTCAAAACCAAAACCACTGTTGCCAATTTTTTTAAGTTCTCTTTTAATACACTCCTTTCCTTTTTCTGTCAAAAATATTTTTAGATTGACTAAACTTAACGGAAGCAAATACCCGCTTTGTTCACCTGGTGTAAGATAAAAATTATCACACTTAATGATTCCCTTTTGCTCCAAATCTTTTATAACTATTATAAATATTTGAATAGAGCGATTTATCCGGTCTAAAATTATTTCAATATCCTCTTTATTCTTTATGTCTCCATACTTATCTAAGTAATTTAATATTTCATCTCTTGGTATCATTTCCCCTCCACAATTTTAATTAACTATAGTCCCGTTAGGGACTTAATATTTATAAAAAACCTACAACACACTATTACAAGTCCCGTAGGGACGGTATATTATTTATTTTCTACAATTTTTATTTATTCACAAATTATATTTTATTAAGGTGTTCATGAATCGCTTATTTTTTATTTTCAATAATGGCAATTTCATCCTCTGTTAAATCATAAAGTTCATAAACCAGATTATCAATTTGCGTATCGAGCGATTTACATTTTTGTTCGTAAAAGTTTTTGTCTTTATCGGTTTTTGCTTCTGCAAATTTTTTCTTGCTTTCAAGCATTTGTTCAACTAAAGTAACGGTATGGTCGTGTCTTTCTTTTTCGGATTTTATAGAGAAATCAATAGTTTTTATTGGAATAGAATGTAATTCATATAATCCAATTGTAGGCATCTTATACTTATTGCAATACCAATAGTTTAATAATTTTGAATTTAAAAGCCCGCAAATATATTTTAAAGAATGTTTTTTATCCCAAGTTTCATATCTTGTAACATTTGTTGTGTCGAGAAAATAATTTTTTTCATTATCATAAGCAACTAGAAGTTGCATTGAACTATTAACTCTTTGTGTTATTAATTTTTCAGGTACTTCAAAAAATGTTTTTGAATGAGGAAGACAGCCAACTTTTTCTTTCATTAAATCTGGTCGGTACCAAATATATTCATTATCCCAATTCAATTGGTATGATTTAATATTCCTGCCTCTGAATATTTTATAACAATCATTGTTTTGCTTTTCTTTTAAAATAAATTTTTTATCATCACTGGTTTTTATTCCTCTTGAAAATTGTATTATCTTATCTAATGATTCTGTATTATATTTTAATCTTTCATAGATGCCGCTCTTTTCATTATTCCATTCTAAGTCAATTTGAAAATTATCATTAATCCATTCATCGGATTTTATCTCAAATCTTTTAGAAAAATCCTTATTTAATACTTTGATGGTTTTATTATTTTTTGAGCAAATCAATATGATTGTGCTTACAATAACTTTTTCAAAAACTTTAAATCCCATTTCTGCAATTTGTTCAATCGCTTTTTCATTTAGTAATTTTTGACGAAGCAATGAAAAACTTTCGGTAGCAAGCCATGTATGAGGTACTATGAAACCAAATTTATAAGAATTATCATTTACAATATTTAAAGCTTTCTCAATAAAAAATGAATATAAATCACTTTTATTTTTACATGTCCTAAAATTCTTTTGAAAATAATTTCTTTGTATTTCAGGAATAGATACTAAATTAACGTATGGTGGATTTCCGATAATCGCATCAAAACCACCTTTAATTTTTCTTTTAAACGGAATCATTGGGTCGTTCACCTCGTTTGTATCATTATCCCGTTCTTCATCAATGCCAACATCAGGGATGAAGATATATCCTTTCTCCGTTTTATTTTTAAATACTTCGGGAAAAGCGGTTTCATAATCCATAGGATTAATTTTTCGTTCTTCATCGGTTGTAATAGAAGGGTTTTGTTTTAAAATATCCCTGCCAATTAATGAGTTTCCGCAAATAATATTTTTTGAAAGGTCTGGCAGTACTTTACTAAACATAACATCCTGCCTGTTTTGCGTACTACCTATGGTTTCGTCTTCGAGTAATTTTAAAAACAAACTTAACTGAGTAACTTCTACGGCTTGGTAGTCTATATCTACGCCGTAAATGTTGCTTAGTAATATATTTTGTTTTTTCTTTAGTGTTAAATTCCATTGACCATCGCGGTATTCGCACAAGCCATAGCCTTCGCTTCTGCCATCAATTGCTGTTTTGCCTTTTAGTTTTTCATTATAAAACTTAGTATGATATTGTAATAAACATTCGTAAGCGCCAATTAAAAAACTTCCACTACCACAGGCAATATCAGCGAATCGCATTTCCGAAATTTGCTCGGGAGTTTTTCCTTCAATTAATTTACCAATGGTATTATTTATAATATAGTCGACAATATATTTTGGTGTGTAATAAACTCCACCCGCTTTGCGTACTTCAGGCTTTTCTTCAATCTGTACTCTTTTATCGGTTGCATGAACTTCTTTTCCTAAAAACCTTTCATAAATTGAACCTATAATATGTATAGGAATTTCATTAAAAAGAAAGCGGGAATTCAAATGACTTATTCCTTTGCATATTTTTAAAAACTCGTTTTCTTCAGCACCGATAAATTTTTGTTCATCAATAAAATGTTTTTTAAACACAACGCCATTATATTTAGCATCAAGCCTGCGACAAAGCTTAATAAAATCTTCCCATGTGTTTCCTTTGTCGCCAAGGTAGCTGATGTAATGTGTCGGCTCAATTAATTTGTCTTCAAGAAAACGGATAAATACAAGTCGGTCGATGGTTTTTTGTGTTGCTTCGGTAAGTTCTTCGCTGGTTAATCCATCATCATTTTTTTTAAAGGCTTTTGCCAGCTTTTCACGTATAATATCAATTTCAAGTAAAAATGCATCATCAATAGTTTGACTTGTTTCGTATGAAAGCATTGTTTTTCCTGCTGCTTTGCCTTTATGTTTAGGCAAGATCTCTGCAATTTTTTCTATGGAATTATTTGCAACAGCTTCGCGCGAAAACAACCAGTATATTTCTGCAAACTTTTCTTCGTTGATATAATCGCTGTAATGATATTCTTTATAGCATTTCTTTAATGCGTTATTAATATCAGCGCCATATCGGCAATCAAGAATATGAAATTCTTCGAAGTCGGTTAATATTCCAAGTGGAGTTTGTTTGTGCCAGCCATAACGTATGGTTTGGAAATAATCATCAGCGTTTTTCAAATCTCTCGCTGGTTTCTTTGCTTCAACAAGAAATTTGGGCTCTCTGTAGTTTGGTGCAAGCGAAAACGAATAATCTGCACGCTTTTGCGCTCCTTTTACTAAAACTCCTTTTTCAACTTTTACTTCCTGTTCATAAGGATTCTTTTGTGTGTCATGTTGCACATCCCATCCTAGTGCAATAAAAAATTTATCAATATAATCCTTGCGAACTTCTGCTTCCTGGTAATCCTTCGACAAATAATATTTCTCGTTTGCCTTGAAATCTTCAACAAGTTTCTTTATTTGTTCAAAAGCAGTTTCAAATGTTTGTTTCATTATTTAATTGACTTTTTACTAATTTTCAAATGTAAATCTTTTTGGTTTTTTATATCAACGTTTTCAAAATTATTTCACAAGCAAATTTAATTTCTTCATCAGAAATAATAAGTGGTGGCGCAATGCGCATGCAGTGCGGAGCAAAAAGGAACCAGTCGGCGATCACTCCGTTTTTGATACATTTTGAAATGGCTTTTTGATTGGTTTTTGCATCAGCAAGTTCAACAGCAATTAATAATCCTTTTGCCCGGACTTCCTTTATTTTTGGATGTTTCAATAGCTTTAAAAATAATTCACTTTTTTGTTTTGCTTTTATATAAAGCTTTTCATCAAGTATTAAATTCAGGTTAGCTAATGCAGCAGCACAACTTACAGGATGTCCGCCAAATGTGGTGATATGCCCGAGTATGGGATTGTTCGTTAAACTTTTCATTATTTCCTGCGAAGAAATAAATGCACCCAGGGGCATTCCTCCACCCAGGCTTTTGGCAAGTGTAAGTATGTCGGGAATTATTCCATAGTGTTCAAATGCAAACATTTTTCCTGTGCGACCCATTCCTGCCTGTACTTCATCGAGTATAAGCAGCGTGCCGGTTTCGGTGCACTTCCGGCGAAGTTCTTTCATGAATTTGTTATCGGGGATAATTACTCCAGCTTCGCCTTGTATCGTTTCGGCAAGTACACAAGCGGTTTTTTGAGAGATACATTCCAAATCTTTGATATTATTGAATTCGATAAAACGAACATCGGGAAGCAACGGACGATACGCTTGTTTAAAATCTTCACAACCCATCACACTCAGCGAGCCGTGCGAACTTCCATGATAAGCATTTTTGAAAGCAATGATTTCACCTTTTCCGGTAAAGCGTTTTGCGAGTTTCAGGGCACCTTCAATAGCCTCGCTTCCTGAATTAACAAAATAAACGGATGATAAAGATTCGGGTAAAATTTCACTTAGTTTTTTCGCAAGTTGCACTTGAGGCGCTTGAATGTATTCTCCATAAACCATAAGGTGTAAATATTTTTCAAGTTGCTCGTTTATGGCTTTAATGACTGCCGGATGCCTGTGCCCTGTGCCGCTTACAGAAATCCCGGAAATCAGGTCGATATATTTTTTGCCATCTTTATCATATAAATAAATTCCTTCGGCTTTTTCTATTTCAATAGCAAGTGGACTTTCGCTGGTTTGTGCAAGATGACGAAAGAATAATTCGCGTTGTGTCATGTTTTTCTTTTTTATCAAGCAATAAAAATATGAATTATATAATTATAATGACAGTGAATTCGTTGAAATATTATTTGTGGGTTTCATGGTATAACTTTTTTAGTTTATATTTGTATATTTGTATCTAATCTTAAGAAGGATGAAAAAGTTTTTCTTAATCATATTTATCCCGTTTATTTTTGGAATAAATCTTTCAAAATTAAGCGCTCAGAAAATTGGTCCATCCGATTATAATACCATTTCTGCCGGTATTAAATTCGGATTCATTCCGTTCTATGGCGATGTAAGGCAGTTAAAATATTCTACCGATAATCAATACAAAAAAGCAAATTCAGGTTTTGCATTTGAAGTATCAAAAAATTTTAATCATATTATTGGTGTAAGAGGGAATGTTCTTTTAGGAGGTTTATCGGGTTCCACGCCTAATTTGAATCTTCACTTTAACTCAAAATTCAGTGAATATTCTGTTTCTGCTTTAGTGAATATAAATAATCTTATTTCACTTTATCCTAAAAAAGAAAAACTGATCAACACATATTTATTCCTGGGTACAGGATGGGTTAGATACAGGTCAAGAGTGTATTCTTTCGATGAAGATAATTATGTAATAGGATACGGATGGGATTCGCTTGGAACAACTAAAGAAAAGAAAATGACCAATATGGTTTTTCCTGTTGGTGTTGGAGTAAAATTTAAAGCCGATCCTAAAATTGATATCGGTATGGAATTCACACTTCATTTGACAACAACCGATAAGCTGGATGCATGGAAAGTTGAGGATTCCTATAACGACAGGTATAGTTATATAGCAATAAGTTTTTTATATAAAATTGGTGAAAAGAAAGAATATGTAGATTGGGTAAATCCTGTAATGGATACCACTGCTTTAATTGCTGAAAAATCAAATAAAGAAAAGGGAAAAATTAAAGTAACTGAAGAAAAGAAAAATATTGCAGAAAACAAAAAAGAAAATGTTATTGAAAGTAAAGAAATAAAAGTTGTTGAAGAAAAGAAAATAGAAAAGAAAAATATTGAAAATGAAAAAGTAATTGCAGAAAAAAAACAGAAAAAAGAAGCTGAAAAGAAAAATGAAAATGTGCAGGATGAAAAAACCCCGGAAATTAAAACTTCTGAAAAGCCTGTAACTGCTAATGTTGATACAATTAAAAAAGAAGAACTCAAAAAAGAAAAAAATAAAGTTGCTGATATAAAGAAACAGGAAAATGTCGTAGCTGAAAAATCCAAGGAAGAAATTAAAAATGAAAATATAAAGACTGAGCCTGAAAAAAAGAATGAAAATAAAACAGGAGTTAAAACTCAAGAAAATCCCAAGAAAGAAAAAGTTGCAGAAAATAAAAAGGTTGAAACAACTGTTTTAAAAGAAACAAAGGCTAAAGAAAATAAGAAGTCAAAAACCAATGTTGTTGAAGAGAAGGATTATTACATTGTTGTAAGTTCACATAAAACAAAGAAACTGGCTCAGGAAACAATAGATAAACTTGTTGAAAAAGGATATACTGATGCGCAGATCCTGGGAAAGAACAGTTCAGGAATGTGGCGCGTGAGCATAAAAGGATATGATGATTTTGAAAGTGCTGTAGCTGATTACAAGATAATTAAAAAATCGTATACATCTTCAAAATTATTACAAAAGAAAGGTGATTTTTTTACTGATTTTACAAGTAAAGCTAAAGCTAAAACTCAACCTTCACAGCCTAAAACAACTGATACTACGAGAACAAAACCTGTTGCGGAAACTACAAAACCAACAACTGTTATTCAACCCAAAACAGAACAACCAAAAGTAAATAACGAAAAGCCTGTAACGAATGTTGTTAAAACAGACACTGTAACAAAACAAGCAGCAGCTGCAAAACCAGTAAACACAACTCAGCCCACAACTGTTCCGCCGAAAACGGTTCAACCCATTACTAAACCTGTAACGAATGTTGTTAAAACTGATACCGTAGCAAAACAAGCAGCAACTGCAAAACCTGTAACTACAACTCAGCCCACAACCGTTCCGCCTAAAACGGTTCAACCCATTACTAAACCTGTAACGAATGTTGTTAAAACAGACACTGTAACAAAACAAGCAGCAGCTGCAAAACCAGTAAACACAACTCAGCCCACAACTGTTCCGCCGAAAACGGTTCAACCCATTACTAAACCTGTAACGAATGTTGTTAAATCCGATACCGTAGCAAAACAAGCAGCAACTGCAAAACCTGTAACTACAACTCAGCCAACAACCGTTCCTCCGAAAACAGTTCAGCCCATTACTAAACCTGTAACGAATGTTGTTAAGACCGATACCGTAGCAAAACAAGCGGCAACTGCAAAGCCAGTAACTACAACTCAGCCTACAACTGTTCCGCCTAAAATAGAACAACCCAAAATTGAACAGCCTAAAGTAAGTACCGAAAAACCTGTTGTATCAGAACAACCTAAAGTTGAACAACTACAAACCGAGCAACCAGCAACTGCTGTTATAAAGAAAGATACAGCTGTTATGCAAAAGGATACTGTAAAAATAATTGAAAAAAATATTTTTGTAATTGCTGCTTCATATCCAACAGAGCAGGAAGCGAAAGATGCAGCAATAGCTTTAACTCAAAAAGGATTTAAAGATGCAGGTGTTGCAGGTAAAAATGAAAAAGGTGAATTTTTAGTTTACTATAAAGTTTTCGATTCTATGGATGCTGCTTTAACCCAGCTTAAAGTTATTCAACGTATGCTTAATCCTTCTGCCTGGATTTATGAAAAAAAATGATTAGCATAAAATTCTCCATTCATTAAACATTTAAAATGTTACCTAACCAGCGAATTTTCGTAAGGAGTTCTGTTAATCAGCGAGCGACCTAAAGTAACTTCATCGGTATATTCCAGGTCATCGCCAATAGCAATGCCTCGGGCAATGGTAGTAATGGTGATGTTGAATTCTTTTAGCTTTTTATAAATATAGAAATTGGTGGTGTCGCCTTCCATTGTAGCGCTAAGCGCCATGATTACTTCCTTCACTTCTCCTTTTGAAACTTTATCAATCAGCGATTGAATAGTAAGATCGCCGGGACCGATGCCGTCCATAGGCGAGATGATGCCGCCAAGAATATGATATATGCCCCGGTATTGATTTGTGTTTTCAATAGCCATTACATCGCGAACATCTTCTACCACGCAAATGACTCCATGATCGCGCTGCGGATTACCACAAATTAAACAAGTTTCAGAGTCGGAAATATTATGACATGATGTACAATAAGTAATTTCTTTTCGCAACCGAATCAGAGATTCACCTATAGCAGTGCTGTAATTATTTTCTTCCTTGAGCATGTGCAACACCAGTCGTAACGCTGTTTTCTTGCCTATGCCGGGAAGTTTCGACAGCTCGTTTACCGCATTCTCAACTAATTTTGAAGGGAAATTGTACACGTTAAATTTATTTACAATGCAAAGTTAATATGTTTTTTGTTTGCACTGACAAAGCCTGAAAAGAATAATTATTTTTGCTTCACATTCACAACTATGAAACCTGTTTATATTTTACTTTGTTTTATAGCGTATACCATTTTACTTTTTTTTGTAACATGGCTCACGTCGCGCAAAGCGAACAACGATTCGTATTATGTTGGAAATAAATCTTCGCCATGGTATGTTGTTGCATACGGAATGATTGGCGCTTCGCTGAGTGGCGTTACATTTATGTCGGTGCCCGGATTGGTAGGCTCACAACAATTTACATACCTGGGTCTGGTGTTTGGTTTTCTGATTGGATATACTGTAATTGCAACCATTCTTTTGCCTCTTTATTATAAATTAAACCTTACATCTATTTATGCATACTTGAATAAGCGTTTTGGTTTCTGGTCGTATAAAACTGGAGCATTTTATTTTCTTTTATCAAGAGTTGTTGGCGCATCGTTCCGGATGTTTTTAGTGGTAAATGTTTTACAGGTTTTTGTTTTCGACCACTGGGGAGTTCCATTTGGTTTAGTGGTGGCGATATTTATAGCATTGATAATTTTATACACTTTTGAAGGTGGCGTAAAAACGATTATCTGGACAGATACATTGCAAACGACATTCATGTTGCTTGGTGTATTCATGTCGATTTATTTTATTTCAAATGAACTGGGATTAGGTTTGGGTGATATTTTTTCTAAGATTAGTGATGCAGGCTACACAAGGATTGCAGAAACCGACTGGCACAGTAAAAACTTTTTTCTGAAACAATTTTTAAGCGGAGCGTTCATTGCTATTGTTATGACAGGACTTGACCAGGAGATGATGCAGAAGAATATCAGTTGTAAGAATTTACGCGAAGCACAAAAAAATATGTTCACTTTCAGCGGGATTTTAGTTTTTGTGAACCTGATGTTCCTTACACTTGGCGCAGTGCTATACATGTATGCTAATTCCAAAGGCATTGCTATTCCGAAGAAAACTGATGACCTGTTTCCTGTTATTGCTTTTAATTATTTAAGCCCTTTGGCAGGATTGATTTTTATGGTTGGATTAGTATCAGCAGCGTATCCCAGCGCTGACGGGGCTTTAACAGCACTCACTACTTCTTTTTGTATCGATTTTCTTGGATTCAAAGACAAAAGCAAATTAGATGAGAAACAGAAAAAGAAAGTTCGCTATATGGTTCATATGAGTTTTGCCACAATATTATTGATTGTTATTTTAATATTCAGGGCGCTGAATAATGAAGCTGTTGTTAATGCCATTTATACTGCTGCCGGATATACTTATGGACCGTTGCTTGGGTTGTTCTCGTTTGGACTATTCACGAAATTTTCAGTGAAAGACAAGTATGTTTGGATTGTTGCAATCCTGTCGCCATTATTATGTTATTTTCTAAGTCTTTATTCCGAAGTTCTTTTTAGTGGTTATAAAATGGGATTTGAATTATTGATTATAAATGGAGCGCTAACATTCTTTGGATTACTTATACTAGTGAAGAAAAATAAGTAAATGAATAAAAAGCAAGCGCGCCGGGTTCCCCGGCGCGCTTAATGACCAAAACTAAAACTGTTTATTTTTTATAATGCTCCTTCATCATAAGCTTTTTCCCCATGTAGTGCAATATCCAAACCTATCTTTTCTGTTTCTTCAGAAATTTTTACAGGAGTAATTGCATTTATAATAATTAACATAAGATAGGTAAAAATAAAAGCATATATTGAAGCTCCAACTACTGCAATAATTTGTTTCCAGAAAAACGAAATATTGCCAAACCATAAACCATCGGTACCTGATGCATTTACAGTTTGTGATGCAAATACTCCAAGAAGAATTGTTCCTAATACTCCACCAATACCATGTACACCCCATACATCAAGAGCATCATCCCATTTCATTTTATTTTTAAATTGTACAGCAAGATAGCATGTGGCGCCTGCAACAATCCCGATAATGGGCGAAGACCACAAAGGAACAAACCCTGCACAGGGTGTAATCGTAGCAAGCCCGGCAATTGAACCGGTAAGTAATCCTATGAATTTTGGTTTTTTTTCACGCGACCATTCAATGAATAACCATGACATGGTTGCAAAGGATGCTGCTATATCGGTATTAAGAAATGCTAATGATGTAACTGTATCAACGGCAACTTCACTACCTGCATTGAAACCGTACCATCCGAACCATAAAAGTCCACTGCCAATAGCAACAAGAGGAATGCTGTTAGGTGTGGAATTTTTATCAACGCGGGCTCCTACATAAAATACAGCTGCAAGTGCTGCAAACCCTGCTGTAGCATGAACTACGATACCGCCTGCAAAATCAAGAACACCCCATTCTGCTAATAAACCACCACCCCATATCATGTGAACAAAAGGGTAATAAACAAGAACCTGCCATACTGTTAAAAATAAAAAGTATGCTTTAAAATTTACACGATTTACAAATGCCCCGGTAATAAGAGCAGGAGTGATGATTGCAAACATCATCTGGTATGCGATAAAAACAAATTCGGGAATTTTCCCATTTGTATACATCGAACTTGGAGTAACACCGTTTAAAAAAGCTTTATCAAAATTGCCAATAATTCCGCCTTGTCCGCCACTGAAACAAAGAGAATATCCAAAAATTACCCACAATACGGTTGTCCATCCCAATGATGTAAAACTTTGTATCATGATACCAAGAATATTTCTTTTGGTAGCTAAACCACCATAAAAAAAAGCAAGCCCTGGAGTCATAAGCATTACAAGGCTTGTGGCCAAAAGCATAAACCCGGTTGAACCCGGTTCGAGGATGCTTGCATCTAATAAAATATTTGCTAACATAAGTTTAAATTTAAATTGTTACTGATTTTATTTTTTTATAAAGTGAATCCAATTACAAAATATAAATTGCTTGCCTGTGGGTTGGCAATTACAGAAGCTTTTACGGGCAATGTGAATTTATCTGTAAATTCAATGGTTCTGTATCCTGTTACACCAAGATTCACTACACCGAATGTGTTGCCATATGCTCCGGCTGCCGGTGTCATGCCCATAAACAAATCAAAAGTATTTTCTTTACATTTTAATGTATAACCTAATTCAAAATAGGATGAATAATAATTTTCAAGTGTAGAATCTTTTTCTGCATCATATCCCCATGCTCTGTCGTTGCCGTAAACATAGGCAGCTGCTAATACCGATATCGGAAATTTTTCAGTGCCTTTATATTGTAATGAACCTTCTATTGCATGGTTAGTGGTTTTTGAATCATATTTAAAATAATGTGTATTGTTCGGGAAAGTTTCATTGTGAATAAAATAATCCGTACATGCAATGGTGAAATTTTTTAAGGTATATTTTGCGTATAAATCTGCTTCATGGTATGTGCCTTTAGTATTGAATGCTCCCCATATTCCCAATTCAAAACCACTTTTTAAATATGCAAATGTTGGTTGTATACTTGGAGCTGTTCCATAATCAAGCCCACGCCAAATATAACGACTGACAATATCTGTAGAAATATTGATTTTCGATTTTGCCTTTTCGTTTTCCTGTGCATTTAAATAAAAATTCGCTATAGTTAAGTAAAAAAATAATAGAATAAATTTTTTCATATTATGGAATAATTTTGACTACGAAATTATTAAGCAGTAATTATTCCTGCAATCGAGCGGATACTGAAAATAAATAAGAGAAATTCGGAAAGGATAATCAGTATTATACTGATAGTAGCTTATGCTTCGGCAATATTATTCCTGATAGCATATTTTACAAGTTCAACTGTGCTTTTTACGCCAAGCTTCTGCATCATATGATTTTTATGCGATTCAACAGTGCGTATGCTGATAAATAATTTGTCGGCAATTTCCTGGTTGCTTAATCCTTCAACATAAAGTTTTAAGATTTGTTTCTCTCTTCCCGATAAATTTTCTTTTTCATCTTCGGCATTTGTTTCATTAGATTTTCTTACTGTGGAAATATAATTTTCAAGAATTATTTTTGACACCGATTCATTGTAATATTCTTTCCCGGCGTGAACTGCCATAATTGCATTAAAAAGTTCCTGTTGTGTGGTATTTTTAGGAAGGTAACCTTTGGCACCTGCCGCTATAGCATTTGTGATAAATTCTTCCTGTGTGTACATTGAAAGAATAACAATCTTAATTTCGGGGTATTGCTTTGTGATTTGTCGGGTAAGTTCAATTCCTGAAATATCGGGAAGAGAAATATCCATAAGAATTACATCAGGTTTTATGAGTTCGATTTTTTCCATGAGTTCTTTGCCATAACTGGCTTCGCCTGTGATTTCAATTTCTGTAGAATCGAGCAACAGCGATTTTATTCCGTCCCTGACGATTTGATGATCGTCGACAAGGAAAATATTAATTTTCTTTTTGTTCATATAAAGGAATTTTAATATCTATTATGGTGCCTTCTCCTTTTTTACTTTTCATTTCAATAGTTCCGCCAATAACATTAACGCGTTCGTGTATGTTGTAAATTCCGTTTCCCTGACTTTTGTAATGTGAATTGTAATTAAAACCTTTGCCATTGTCTTTAATAATAAGCTGAATATAATTTCCAAGTTCGAACAGTTCAATACTCGCATCGGTTGCCTGGGAATGTTTTACAATATTATTCAACGCTTCCTGCGAAATCCTGTAAAGATAAGTACTGATGCGTTCTTCCAGCTTTTTCTTTAATGGTAATGATTCGAAAATAATATTTATGTTTGATGCCTGTCCCATAAGTTTACATAAATTCCTGAGCGCAGTTTCGAGTCCGAATTCCTTGAGAATAGAGGGCATCAGGTTATCCGATATTTTTCTTACTTCATCAATAGTGGTATTAAACATTTCCTGGACTTCAAGCAATGAATCTTTTGATGCATGTTGAGCATTGATAATGTTTTCAAGTTTTAGTTTTATTGCAATAAGAAATTGCCCAAGCCCGTCGTGTAATTCGCGCGACATGCGCTGGCGTTCGATTTCCTGTCCGTCGATAAGTGCAGATAATCTTTTTTCGCGTTCATCTTTTAATGCTGATTCCACTTCTTTACGTTTTGAAATATCTCTTAAAACTGTTGCATTAATTTTTCTTCCTTTGTATTCAACCAGTCCTTGTTGCACTTCTACCGGAAAATTTTTTCCGGTGTTGGAAATACACAAAGCTTCGAAAGCATGAATATTGAGGTAACCGGTGATTTTATTTTTTTTGCTTAATGGTAAAATAATTTCACTGATTTCTTTTTTCATCAGCTCATCTTCAGTAAAACCGGTAAGGATAGACAACGCATTGTTTAATAAAATAGGTTTGTTATTTTCATGTAAAATTATTCCATCAGTTGTAGCTTCATAAAAATGTCTTAATCTTTCTTCTCTTTCGTGCAATTGTTCTGTTGTGGTTTTTAGTTTAGCAGTCATTGAATTGAACGATTCTGTTAAAGCTCCTATTTCATCTTTTCCCGCAACTTCTACTCTTGTATTAAAATCACCTTCACCTATTTTGATTGCTGCATTTTTAAGCCTTATTATTGGTTGAGAGATGGTCCTTGCAATGATATAAGTTATAGCAAGTATAAATAAAATGAGTAATGTGCTAAGAAAAAAAATATCATTCCTGATTTTCATAACTGGGATCATTGCTTCTTTCAAGTCAATTTCTGCAATAATTGCCCAATTGACATTGTGTATATTTAGTTTGCTGTAAGAACTTAGAACAGGTATATTTCTGTAATCATTAATGATTTCCGTTCCCTGTTTTCCTGATAAAGCATTTTGTGAAGCAGTGGTTTTAACACGTTGTTTCATTAATGATTTCTGAATAAAACGGGAATCACTTCGTAAAAAATAATCCTGTCCAACTAAGTATGATTCGCCTGTTTCGCCCAATCCATTTTCGCTACTGTTTTCAAGCATGATGTTATTAATAGCATTGATTGAAATAAGCAATGAAATATATCCGCATTTTTTTTTCTTGTTGTTTAAAATTGGGGATGATATATAATAAGAAGGAAGATGTTGATTGAAAGGGTCGTTTAGAAAATCAAGGAAAATGGAGTTATTGATTTTTGATGAAGAGTCATTAAGAATTTTAATACATGAATATTGGGGCTTTGATAAATTATCAATGTGAAGCGAATCGTTGGATGTAGATGATGTATAAATAATATGGTTCAACGTATCCGTAATAATAAATTTATCATAGTAATCATAAGCCTTTATATAAAGATTGAAGAATTGGTCATATTCATTAGAAGAAATAGAATATATGTTGTTTGAAATTTCTGTTTTTTTAGTATAAGGCAAGGTTGTCATTTCTTTAACTTCGCTTGTTTGAGCAAATAAATAGATATCCCTGAACCGGTCTGAAAAAAAATCTTCTATCCTGTTTTTTTTTACAACCCTTATGGATGTGAGTTGATCAAATGTTCGGTCGGTTAATGATTTACTTGCCGAAAAATATGAATAAACACCAACGATTACAGTTGAGCCTATTCCCATGATCAGGAATAGAATTATCAGCTTAGTTGCTATTGATAAGTTTCTGAAAAAAATGAGTTTCATTCGAAAATGAATTAATTAACAAATATCAGGAAAGTATCCAAATAGATAATAAAATTTCAGTAAAATACTTATATGTTTCAGTAAAATACTTAAATTGGAACAAATGATTTATATTTGCCACGAAAATAAATAGTTCCACTTAATTATAAACTAAATGAAATCTGGTAAATTTTTCAGGAGTATTACAGCAATGTTGCTGCTGGTACTTTCGTCTACTTGTTCATTTGCGCAGGAAGTAACTACAGGTGGTTTAGCCCCTGCACTTATCAATGACCAGCGTTACAATCGTGCCATTCATATTATGGCAATGTTGCTGATTGGTTTTGGCTTTTTAATGGTATTCGTCAGGAAATACGGACGTTCTGCATTAACTGCTACTTTTTTACTGGTAAGCGCTTCTATACCGATATATTTTTATACAAAAGGAATAGGCATATTTGGCAGTGCCAGCGAAGAAATTGAAAAACTGATATTAGCCGAATTCGGCGCTGCCAGTTTATTGATTGCTGCCGGAGCTGTTCTGGGAAGATTAAAAATGCCTCAATATATTTTACTCGGATTGCTTTTTGTTCCATTCTATATGTTTAACGAATGGGTTGTACTTGGTGGAGGGTTGGGATTAATTCCAGCCGGAACTGTTGTTGATACCGGTGGTTCAATAGTTATACACGCATTCGGAGCTATTTTCGGACTTGGTGTAGCGCTTACAATGACTACCAAGCAGGAATTTGAAAAAACAATCGAATCTGATGCTACAAGTGATCGGTACTCTATGCTGGGGAGTATGATATTATGGGTTTTTTGGCCAAGCTTTTGTGCAGCTTTAGTAACTCCGGAGCAAATGCCTCATACTGTTGTAAACGTAATTGTAGCACTTTGTGGTTCAACATTAGCTACCTATTTATTCTCCGTTTCATTACGTAAAAAAATCAGTATTGCCGATATTGCTAATGCTGCTCTTGCTGGTGGTGTTGCAATTGGTTCAACATGTGCCAATGCAAGTCATACTGTTGCAATGATTATTGGTATTCTTGCAGGGGGACTTTCTACGTTTGGATTTGCTGTAATTCAATCGAAACAACAGAAATGGATGAAGCTGATTGATACCTGTGGCGTTACCAATTTGCACGGGCTTCCCGGGTTAATGGGTGGTTTGGCTGCTTTACCTATAATACACGGACTTAATATACAAAGCCAACTTTCGGGTGTTGGGCTTACAATTCTGATCGCTATTGTTGCAGGAATTATAACAGGAAAGATTCTGCCTATTATGGGAAGAAGAACAGAAGCATACGAAGATGCTGAAGAATTTCTTGATGCAGAATAGTTAACTAATTAAGTTTCAGAAATCTCGTTTTTTTTATTTAAAAAGAAACGAGATTTCTTATTTTTGTATCAAACAATAAAGTTATGAGAATAAGATTTCAGGTTTTTTATTGCGCTATGATGTTGATGCTTGTATGTTCATGTACTTCTTCAATTAACGTGATACATATTGATACGAAAAATGAAAATACCGATAACAGGGAAAGTAAAAAGGATTTGTTAAGTAAAGGCATTTATTATTCATTGCCTAAAACGGTTGTTACTGCAAACGTTACTGTTGAAAAAACGGATAAAATAAAAGGGCCTTATGCTTCATACGCATTAAAATACCTGGGGCTTGCAAATGTGATTGAAGAAAATTCAACTTCTTATACAATAAAATCGTTGACTCTTAGCGGTAAAAGTATTCCTGATGATGAACAATATTATTTTATAGATTGCAGTAAAATCAGAAGAAAATCATTATCGCTGAACTTTGGCGAAGAAGGTATGATAACAGGTATCTGTAAAAAAAATATGGAATTGAAAAATATTTTTCCTGATACATCTGTTGCAGGTGATGACAAATATTTTAATGAACACGAATTCCTTAATTCCAATATTGCCTTAGCTTTCGATACTACCATTGAAAAGATAAACCTGGATTCCACAGTAATCACTAAAAAGAATATTAAAAAAGTTTATGTTACCAAAACTGCTGAACAAAAAGCACAGGAAGCTGCTGCTTTAATTTTGAAACTGGAAGAAGCTAAAATTGATTTGTATGCAGGTTATTCGGAAGTGAACTATTCCAAAGAAACTATTCAATATATGGTTGAAAAAATTGAAAAAATGGAAAAGGAATATATTAACTTGTTTACAGGTGCGGTAGTTAAACACACGCAAAAATATTCCTTTACATATATTCCTGTTAAAGGAAAAACGAACATTCCGCTTTTCCGTATGTCTGATAAATTTGGTATTTGCGATACTTCTGATTATAAAGGTGAGGCTGTTTATCTTGCAATTAAACCTATAGGAAATACCGATGTTCTTAAATCATTTGATGAATCGCGTGCCGATGCGAAAGAAAAAAATCATGGCATTTATTATCGTATTCCTGCCAATGCTTGTGTTTCATTAATTCAAAATGAAAAACAAATTGCATCTTCCGATATATTGATTTCGCAATTAGGAATGATTAGTGAAATGAATAACAATAATGTTAAATCGGTATTCCTTTATCCTGAGACCGGTTCAGTGAAAAAAATTATTTTGGGAAAAGGAAAACCAAAACATTTTCATCATCATTGATCTTTGTAAATTAAACTTCAGGAATAACAACATATAATGTCATCGCAGGATAATAATGTATTCAAACTTGTTATTTGTTTTTTTAAAAATGATAATCATATCCTGTACGTAATTCTTATTTGCAGTTTTATACTTTCAGCAATTTGTATTCACAAAGGCCATAACTGGGGTGGCGATTTTTCGCAATATATCGCACAGGCAATATCAATAAATAATAATTCCATAAAAGAGTTGTATGAGCAGAATAAATTCTCAATGGATCATTCTGATATATTATTAGGTCCATACATGTATCCTGTAGGGTTTCCATTGATACTTAGTGTAGTTTACTTTTTCTTTGGAATGAATTTTATTGTGATGAAATGGGTTTCTACTTTATTTTTTATTGCATCGCTTCCATTGATATATCTTATTTCTAAAAAACTTTTATGCAATGAAAAATATGCTTTATTACTTATTGCCTGTGTTGCTTTAAATAAGTTTTTCCTTGTTTTTACCGATAATGTGTTATCCGATTTTCCTTATTTGTTTTTTAGTTTGCTTGCCATATATCTGATGGAAAAGAGTAATACAGCAATGAAACAACTATTGCTTGGAGTTATTATTTTTTATGCATACATCGTAAGAGATATCGGTATTATACTTCTCCCAACGCTTTTAATTTTTCAATTGCAAAAAATAATAATTGAAAAACAATACCAGAAAAAACAATTTTGGCTTTATTCGTTACCTTATTTTGTATTTGCTGTGTTGTTTGCATTGAACCTGCTAATATTGCCATTTGGCAACGCGAAGCATTATGAAATGTTTTTAAATATAAAGTTTACAGCATCATATTTTAATTATTATACAAATCTTTTTTCCGATTATTTTTTTAATCAAACAATTTCCGTTTACTTATGGATTCCATTGTTTTTATTAATACTTACAGGAATGTTGTATAAAATTAAAAATCGGTTTCATATTTTGTTTTATGTTTTGGGAATATATTTTGTTTGCATTATGTGGCCATCGGAACAAGGTATGCGCCTGCTTTTCCCGATAATCCCTTTTGTTCTTTTTTATATGATACAAGGATTTTTATTGTTAAGCAAAACAATTAAATTTAAATATTTAAATGTTACTTTATTTGTGTTTGCATTCTTTATAGTATTGCAGGGACAACGCGATTCTGTTCGGCTTTCAAGAATAAATACAGACGATGTGAAAACTAAAGAAATGGAAAACATGTATGCTTTTATTAAACAAAACACAAATAAAGATGCAATTATAGAATTTGATAATCCAAGAATGTTAAGGCTTTTTACAGAACGAAATTCGTTTTGCTCTTCTTATAGCGATACCGTAAAAACCTATGCAGATTATGTGTTGTGTGGTAAAAATGAAAAAAATGATTCTCTTATTTTAAAAGAAATTTATTCCAATAACAGATATGTTTTTTATAAAATTATTAAATAAAGGGTTATATAAAATTCAATGTAATATCTAATATTTCCGGTCGGTTTCCTATTCTCAGCTGAGGTCCCCATGCACCATATCCATTGGAAACATAATAATACGTATTTCCTTTTTTTATATATCCATGGCTTAATTCAAAAATTGCATTAGTAATATAATTGATCGGCCAGAGTTGCCCGTGATGTGTATGTCCCGAAAGCTGAAAATCTACACCATTTTTTTCTGCATCCTCCAAATGTAAAGGTTGATGATCCATCAGGATTATTGGTAAATCTTTGTTCACATGAGCAAGAATATCTTCCAGTTTTTTTCTGTCTTTTCCGGTTTGCCAGCGTGAGTCTTTGTCATCACGTCCAACAATATAAAAAGAATTTTCAATACCAATACATTCATCGCGTAAAAGTCTTATACCAATACTTGCAATATATGCCGAACTTTTCATGATACCTCCAATGAATTCATGATTTCCTGTAACAGCATATTTGCCCAGTGGAATATCCAGTTTGCGAAAAGCTGCTCCCATGTCCAGTTCTATAACAGGTCGGGGCACTTCGTCAATAATATCTCCGACAAATAAAACCATATCAGGGTTTAGCTTTTTAATTTTATCTGCAAGAGTTTCTGTTCTTTTTCTTCCAAATAAAATTCCTAAATGTATGTCGGAAACAGCTACTACCCGAAGGCTTTTGTATTTCCCCGCTTTTTTATTGATGTCAAGATTTAATTTTCGGATAACGGGGATTCTTGCATTTATAAAACCTGCAATCTGTAAAACAACAACAATAAATACAGATGTGAAAAAAAGTATTCCTTTTGTATTGCTGCATGAAAAATATAATTTTGAAGGAAGGAAACCTATAAAGTAATCAGCAAGCCTGATAATATCGATACACAGGATGATTAGCAGGAAATATAAAATCGCACCAATCCAGAATGAACTCAGCCAGCTTACCGGGCGCGAAACCCTGAACATATGTGTACGTTCAAGAAATTTTCCGAAAGGGAACGAAAGGGATAGAACAGAAAAAATAATATTGAAAATAAATTTGCTTTTATCATCAGAAAGGCAACTATAGCCTCGTTCATAAATATAAAAATTAAGCAGTGCATATACACTGAAAAATATAGTGAAAAAGATTGCAATCGCTTTTTTTCTCATGATTTACAAATTGCAAAACTTCTCGCTAATTTCCCATAATCTTTTTTGTATATCAGGATTATAAGATGATCTGATGGATTTAATTTCTTTTTTCTCTTTAAAGTATTTTCCGCTTATTCCTTCTGCATCGGGCGAAGATGCAAGCCAAATAGCAGTTTCGGCTCCTTTTTCGGCTGTAATAAGAATGGGATTTATCAATTTCCAGAAAAACCCGAAATAATTATTTTTCATGTCGGTCGCAAACCTTGTTTTTACCATGCCCGGATGAAGGCAGTTTGCAGTAATATTTGTTCCCTGCAACCTTCGGGCAAGTTCGTATGTGAAAATAATATTGGCAAGTTTTGATTGTGCATACACTTTGAATGAATCGTATCTTTTTTCAAAATTCAAATCATTGAAATTAATCTTGCCATAATTCGATGCTATCGATGCTACACTTATAATTCGGGCTTTGGGTGCAGCTTTAAGGTTTTCGAGCAAAAGATTTGTAAGAAGAAAATAAGCTAAATGATTTACGGCAAAGGTCAATTCAAAACCATCAATAGTTGTTATTCGTTTATGATTAATTCCTCCTGCATTGTTAACAAGTACGTTGATAACCGGGAATTTTGTTTTTATTTCTATTGCCAGTTTTCTTATTTCTGCTTGTGATGAAAGATCGGCAATGAATAATTCAATTTTATTATTTTTTGTTTTTTCAATAATTGATTTTAAAACGGTTTCTCCTTTTTCCCTGTTGCGGCATACCAGTCCAAGGGTAGCTCCCATGCCTGCCAGAGCAACAGCTGTTGCCAGTCCCATCCCTGAAGTTGCGCCTGTAATAATGCAGATTTTGTCTTTCATAGTTTTTATGATAAGTAGACAAGGCATAAGTAGTAAGTTACTTCTTATTACTTATGCCTTAGTCTTATAAATAAATATTATTATTATTTTGTTACATTCTTCAATGCTTCGTCGGTAGCATCAATTAATGCTTTGCCACTTATTTCGCTGCCTACAGCATTCTTCATCCATTGCTGTGGAACGATGCTTCCTGATGAAAGCATGCGTTGAATTTCAGTTGAAAGACTTTTACCTTCTACATATTTTTCAATCTGGAAATCGATAAGATGACCTACCGGGTATGCTGATAAATAAAGCGGTGCATCAATCATGTGGGAATATATTGCAAGTATGGGTTCATCTTTTACTCCAAAAACGTCGGCATAATATTTATTCCAAACATCTTTTGCAATTAGGATTACCTGCGCTTTCAATTCATCGGCAGTTGCTGTGGGGTGTTCGTACATCCATTTCCAAACCTGCATGTCAACAAGCGAAACACCCATTATTTCATATGACGACCAGAAATTATCAAGAGCGAACAATGATTTTTTATTTACGTCATTATTTTTATAACCCATGAGTTCCAAATCTTTTTGCTGGAATAAAAATGCAATGGCTTCGGTAAATGAAGTGTTAGGAACACTGCGTAAAATGTAATAATCCATATCGTAAAGGGTGAGTGTTTGTTCAACATTGTGACCAAATTCGTGAACTGCAATATTGTATCCCTTGTAGTCCATTCCATTTTTCCCAACCCTGGTGCGGAGATGAGCCTTTTCGGTTTTCATATCCGATTGCCAAGCATGACCAGCGCCGCGCGATGCATCGACCTGAATCTTGGAAGTAATGTATTCTGCTTTTTCTTTGGTGAATCCAAGTTTTACTAAAATATTGGGAAGGTCTTTTGCAAAAGCTTCTTTGGTCGGATATTTAATTCTTAGAACGCTGTCGAGTTCTGATTGAGAAATAGTACTGCGGCTTTTAAATCCATCATACCAAATATCGAAAGGTTGTAATTTTCTTTTTAAACGTTTGCTGATTAAAGTAGCAACTTTTTTTACTGTAGGCGAACTCATAAAGTCAACAAATATTTTTTCTACTGAAGCTTGTGAAAGCTGCATGTCGCGGTCGAACGCACGTTGAATGTATGTTGGATATTGCGGACTATATTTGTCAATTGCTTTTACTGCTTTGAAATTATTCAGTAACATCTGGTAACGTTCATTTTTTTCGGGAGTTCCTGCAACTTCTTTTGTCCCTTTGTAAAGCTTGTTGGTTATGGGATTCCATAAGTAATCTTTTTTATTTATCACTTCAACAGGAATTTCCTGTGAAATAATTTTCTTCATTACTTCATAAATCATTTTTTGTTTTTCCAAACCATCTTTTTCAGCATACTGTGATTTCAGTTCGTCGCGCAATCCCCAATGTGTTATAAGTTTTAAATCGGCTGGGAAAAGGGTTTTCATTTTGTCGTTAACCAGTTTATCCATGCAGATGTTATATCCTGCAATGTAAGAATCGGCTGCTGTAAGTGCGTTGGAAGCGGCTTGTAGTAAATCAGAAGGAACGCGTGCTGTAAATACATCACCAATTTTTGCATAAGCCCATTCAAGCCTGCTCCATGATTTGCCAAGCTCTTCTTTTTCTTTCAGCGTATAAAAAGGAAAATTCAGAATAACCGTAAATGCAATTTTGTTATTGAAAAAATCATCGTTGAAATGTGCGGAGGGATCGTATGCTCCAAAAGTTTCGTCAATAGGCAGCATATCGCCTTCGTCAAGGTGTAATGGTATTTTGAGGTCTAAACCAATTTTATTGAAATGTCCGAAGAGAACTTCAAAATTGGTTGATATACGGTTGAATAACTTTGTTAAATCATCGCCTGTCGCATAATTTTCAAGGCAATATGCCTTAAATGCAGCAGCATCGCCGTCAGCATCTGTCCATAACGAGGCAGCTTGTTTCACACCTTTTTCAATTCGTGCAGTTTCTTTATCACCGAATTTTGCAATCAGTGCTTTAATGGTTTCGTCGGTATTCATTGAAATTTCAGATTTTGATGGATTTGTTTCTTTTGCAAAGAAATGCGAAGCTTCGGTTTTCTGCAAACATATCAGCAGTATGAACGAAAGTAACAGTAATGTGATGTTCTTTTTCATAATTTAATTTTATTTGATTTCGAGTGTTTAGGTTTTTAAATGTATTATACTGTAATTATATATTAAATAATAATATGCTAAAAGTAATTATTATCTGATAATTATTAACTATTAATTCAACCAACAGCTTTCAACGTTAAACGAATGACTTTTTACCGATAGCAAATTTATAAATATTTACTTCTTAGAAGTAATTAGCCGAAGAATATATTTAGAAATAATTCTTGGTGTATTGATTTTTGTTAATTTTAGCATGAATTATACTCATTCTTATCAGGTTTGCAAAAGCAAAACTGTTTAGAACGAGTTATACCGTACAGAAAACAAAAAATATTTTTGCAAACCTCTTTTCTGTCGGTATAATAATAGAAGAAAAAAAGTTTAATTAGTAGGTTTAAGTCAACTATAATAAATAGAATAAATGAAAAAATATATTTTAATAATTGGAATTATTTGTTTGAATTTCAATATTGGAAATTCACAAAATAATATACAATCAGAGGCTGTTTAAATTTCAATTAAAAAAATATTTAAGAGGATTAACCGCCTCCTGTTTATAATATGCAAAAAGCTCTCGGAAAACATATTAGAAAACGAGTTCAATTTGTACAAACCAAAAAATGTA
>Ga0209098_1000457_pt1 | contig 45309 bp, 34 predicted proteins | sample AD_JPNHW1_MetaG_FD_184429 | JGI IMG/M metagenome (GOLD analysis project Ga0209098, IMG submission 184429) | Active sludge microbial communities of municipal wastewater-treating anaerobic digesters from Japan - AD_JPNHW1_MetaG (SPAdes) (version 2) | ecosystem: Engineered > Bioreactor > Anaerobic...
TGGCGGCGGTCAGCGTCGTCTTGCCGTGATCGACGTGCCCGATCGTGCCGATGTTCACGTGCGGCTTGTTTCGTTCAAAATGTGCCTTGGCCATGGATTGTTCCTCCTTATTTGGTTCCGAATCTTGTCGGTACGGTTGCATGCGGTTGGAGCGGGTGATGGGAATCGAACCCACGTTATCAGCTTGGGAAGCTGGAGCTCTACCATTGAGCTACACCCGCATGTCCGCACGACTTCGCCCAAACAAAGTTTATTGTATCGGTTTTCCCTCATGTTGTCAACGATTTTTTCTTCAAGGCTGATGGTTGTGAATCGCAAATTGAATGGACGCCCCCGTTTTGCCCAGTTCCTCCTGCCGGGGGCTCAGGGAAAACGCCCGTGTTCCAATGGAATGTTCCGGCGTTGGTTTCTCTGGCCCTTGCTGTTCCATCTCACGGTCAGTCATTCAATCTGTTCACTGAACCTCCATCTAAATACCACCGCGGCTTCGGCATAGGGTTAAGATCGCTTTGCCGCGTTGCGCGTCACGGGGCAGGCCAAGCCGCGTTTGGCTGAAAAACGGAACGCCTGTCATCCACATGTAACGTTCGCGCAAAGCCATACCGCAAAAAAGCGTTGCGCGCCGGTTTGCCGCGTCCAGCGGTTCCGCCGCTTGACAGCGGTTCGCGTCCCGCTTATCATGGAGGGGCTGCGAAAGGATTGTTCCTTTTGACCCCTTCAATCCCGTAATGCGACAGGAGCCGGCGTTTGCCAGCCGCTGGTCGCGGCAAAGCACGTAAAGGAGTCCTCCCCATGACCGAAACGCAAAACAGGCGCCGCCCGGATTGGAAAAAGCTGATCTCCACCGCCCTGTTCCTGATACTGGCAGGGCTATTGGCGTGGTATATTTACACCCACCAGGACGAGATGGTCAAGCTTTTACAGCTTTCCCCCCTCACCCTCTTTGAGCTGTTGGGTCTGGGTCTGCTCAGCTGTGTGGTCAACTGCCTGTACCACCTTGCGATGCTGCGCACCTACCGCCTGCAATTAAGCCTCACGGACTGGGCCGGCGTGGTGTGCGTTACCAACACCATGGCCTATGTGTTGCCCATGCGCGCCGACCTTGTATTTGCGGCCGCCTATTACAAGCGCGTCAAGGGCCTTGCCTACACCAAAAGCGTTTCCATGGGCGCGGGCAACGTGGTGTTTGGGGTGGCGTTTTCTCTGTTGCAAATACTGATCGCGCTTCTGTGCATGGGCCTGATCGACGGCTCCTGGCCGCTGCTGATGTGGCTGCTTACAGCCATCGGTTCGGCCTGTCTGCTGTTCTTCCTGTTTTTATCGTTTCGCGCGGAAAGCGGCTTGCGGGCAAAGCTTGAAAAGCACAAGCTGGTTGCCGACGTGATCGGCGGCTTCAACGCGCTGATCCGCAACCGCCGCCTGCTGTGGGATCTGCTTTGGTGCCTGATTGCCAGCAACCTGATTCACCTGCTTACCAACATGGTCGCCTTCCGCGCCATCGGCCTGCCGGTAACGCTTTACGAGGCGCTGTTTTACAGCAGCATCGGGTGGCTGGCGAGCGTCGTCGCCATTGTGCCGGGCAACCTTGGGCTAAAAGAAAGCGTAATGGGCATTGCGACCGCGGCGCTGGGCGCCATGTTTTCGGAGGGCGTGGCCGCCTCTTTGCTGGACCGGGTTACCATGATGATTGTCTACATCTTCATGGGCATGATCTTCGCTTTCCCGGTCTGGCGGAATTTTAACAACGGAAAGGGCCGCCTGAACCGCAACGAGGAGCCGGCGGAAGCTCCCGAAAGCACCCAACCCTGACGCGCCGCTTGATGCGCCGGGTGGCAATCCATCCCCCGCCCGACACATCGGAATGTCCTTCATCCGTTTGGGCGGATACGCCTCGCGTTTCCGACGATGAGCCGCCTGTTCGCCAAACCGCCGATTCCCGCCGGGTTCATAAAACCGAAAAAAAACATTCCGTACCCTCACGGCTTTGCCACGCGAAGGCGCGATGCCTGCGCGTTCCACCGCTTTTTTAAACGCCGTGCACCGCTAAAAATACAGGCTCTGCATCCGCTGTTTCGCTTGGCTTGACAGATTTCGCGCATGCGTATACAATAGGGTTGTCGGCTGATTGGGGTATTCTCCCGCAAGAGAAAGGCCCCAGCTGTTATTGGAATAGATTTCCATGGATTGGCTTCCCCGCAGCGCAATCGAATTGCTTTGTTCTGTGCGCGTGCCAAACGTTTTGGCGGCGGGTTTTGCGAAAGGTGGCGCTTGCGCCCCCAGTGTATATGTTTTGAGCGTCGATGGCGCATATCGGCAGCCTGTTTTTGGGCCATGCCGCAGTATGCGCGCGCAACCCGCCACGTCGGAGCAAAAGCTAGTACGCCGTCCTTGAAAGATTGAAGAACAGCAGCCGCGCAGGCTTATGCCTGGGGGCTTTTTCTGTTTGTGCAGAAAACCGCAACGCCATATTTTAGATTGAAGAATTGAAACACATTGTAGAAAGGAGTCGATTAAAGTTGGATACGATCCTCAGCATACTGATCGCCGTTTTCGCCGCCGTTCTGGGCTGCGTGGGCGGCTACGCATACCGCAAGCAAGCGTCCGAAAAGAAAATCGGCCGTACCGAAGAGTACGCCCGCAACCTGCTGGACGATGCCATGCGCAAAGCGGATGAAAAGAAAAAGGAAACCATCCTCGAAGCGAAGGAGGAGGTGCTGCGGCTGAAAACCGAGCTGGACCGCGAATGCCGCGACCGCCGCACCGAAGTGCAGCGCAGTGAGCGCCGCATCATCCAGCGTGAGGAAACCCTCGATAAAAAACAGGATTCCCTTGAAAACCGGGAAACCCAGCTCAACACCAAGGCCGCGCAATTGCAAAAGGCCGAGGAGGAACTGCTGGAAAGCCACCACAAGCAGGATGAGGAGCTGGAACGGATCGCCGCGATGACGCAGGACGAGGCCCGCCAGATGCTCGTCAGCCGCATCCAGAAGGAAGCCTACCACGACGCGGCCGCCATGGTCCGGGATATCGAATCCAAAGCCCGTGAGGAAGGCGAAAAGAAGGCCCGCAACATTATCGCGTTGGCCATTCAGCGCTGCGCCTCCGACCACGTAGCCGAAAGCACCGTGTCCGTCATCACCCTGCCCAACGACGATATGAAGGGCCGCATCATTGGCCGTGAAGGCCGCAACATCCGCGCGCTGGAAACCGCGACCGGCGTCGACCTGATTATCGACGACACGCCCGAAGCCGTTATTGTGAGCGCCTTTGACCCGGTGCGGCGCGAAATTGCCCGCATCGCCGTTGAAAAGCTGATTGTGGACGGCCGCATCCATCCCGCCCGCATTGAGGAAATGGTGGAGAAGGCGAAAAAGGAAGTCGATAACCAGATCCGCGAAGCCGGCGATCAGGCTGTGTTTGAAACCCATCAGCACGGCATCCACCATGAGCTGGTGAAGCTGCTGGGCCGCCTGCGCTACCGCACCAGCTACGGCCAGAATGTGCTGAAACACTCCATCGAGGTCAGTCACCTTGCCGGCATGATGGCCGCCGAGTTGGGCGCGGACGTCGCGCTGGCCAAACGCGCCGGCCTCCTGCACGATATTGGCAAGGCTGTGGACCATGAAGCCGAAGGCACGCACGTGACCCTTGGCGGCGAGCTGGCCCGCAAATATCATGAAAGCCCGGACGTGATCCATGCGATTCTGGCGCACCATAACGATGTGGAGCCGCAAACCATCGAGGCCGTGCTAGTGCAGGCCGCCGACGCCATCAGCGCCGCGCGTCCGGGCGCACGCCGCGAGAGTTTGGAAAACTACATCAAGCGCCTTGAAAAGCTGGAGGAAATCGCCAACTCCTTCCAAGGGGTTGAAAAGTGCTTCGCCATCCAGAGCGGCCGCGAGGTTCGCATCATGGTGAAGCCGGAGGATGTTACCGACGAGGGCACCAAGATACTCGCCAAGGACATCGCCAAGCGCATCGAGAAGGAGCTTGAGTATCCGGGCCAGATTCGCGTGAACGTGATTCGCGAAACGCGCTCGACCGAGTTTGCCAAGTAAGGTCCAATGAGGCGGCGGGGCGCAGGCCATAGGCAAAAAAGTGAAAAAACGGCGAGGCGGGCTTATGCCCGCCTCGTTCAATCTGTCCAAAACCCACCGCTTCGCCTTTTTACAGCGCCAGCCGGTAAATCGCGCTGACATCCTCGCGGGTCAGTTCCATAAACCCGGGCAGGGGTTCCTTTTCCGCGCTGAACAGATGCTCCGTAAGCGCGGGGATATCCTCCGCCTTCGCGCCCAGCTCCGCAAAGGTCGCCGGCATGCCGATGCTGGTCAGGAAAGCCCGGAAACGCGCGACGCCTTCCGCAGCAGTCAGCTCCGGGTGGGCAAAGTTCATGTCACAGCCCCACACGCGCACGGCAAACTGGGCAAAGCGCGTAACGTCGTGCTGCATCACATGCTTCATCCACGCGGGCATAATCACGGAAAGCCCCGCGCCATGCGCCACGTCGTACATCGCGGAAAGCTCATGCTCAATGCGGTGGCTGTTCCAATCCTGCGCGCGGCCAACGCCGGTAATGTTGTTGTGCGCCACCATCCCCGCCCACATGATGTTGGCGCGCGCCTCATAATCGCCGGGGTTGCGCATCACTTTGGGGGATTCCTCAATCATGGTTTTCAGCACGGCTTCGCATAGCCGGTCGGTAATTTCCACATCCCGGGTGTTGGTAAAATAGCGCTCGCAGATGTGCGCCATAATATCAGTGATGCCGCACGCGGTTTGGTAAAGCCCCAGCGTCAGCGTCGCTTCCGGGTTTAAAATGCTGAATTTCGGGCGTAAGCCCTCGCCGGTCGCGCCCCGCTTAAACATGCCGTTTTCCTGCGTAATCACGCTGTCCGGCGAGCCTTCGCTGCCTGCGGCGGCAATGGTGAGCACCGTGCCAATCGGCAGGGCCTCGTCGATCGGCTTGCCGGTCGCGTAATAATCCCAGAAATCGCCGGAATAGGGCACGCCCGCCGCGATTGCCTTGGCCGAATCAATCGCGCTGCCCCCGCCGACCGCCAGGATAAAATCAATCCCTTCGCGCCGGCAGAGTTCAATCCCCTTGTAAACCAGCCCGCTGCGGGGGTTCGGCTGCACGCCGTCCAGTTCCAGGTAAGGGATTCCCGCGGCTTGAAGCGAGGCGGTTACCCGACCGTATACCCCATTGCGCTTAATGGAGCCGCCGCCGTAGTGAAGCAGCACCTTGTGCCCGCCAAAGCGCGTCACCAGCTCGCCAATGTTCTGTTCCCCATTTTTGCCAAAGCAAAAATAGGTGGGCGCGTAAAAACGAAAATTTTCCATATGTGTCCCTTTCTTCCGAAAACGGAAATCGTTGGCCTTGAAATTTCCTGCAGTTTGAGTATACTTCTTAAAGTAAGCTTGAAGTCAAGGGCTGACGTCAATCATTTTTTTGGGGGGTGTGAACCGTTGACCTATACCATCCAGCGGGTGGCCGAAATGACCGGCCTGCCCGCCTCCACCCTGCGCTATTACGAAGCGGAGGGGCTGCTGCCGCCCGTGGACCGCAACAGCGCCAACCGCCGCGTTTATGACGATTCCGCGATGGATTGGCTTTCCATTGTAACCTGCCTGAAAAACACCGGGATGCCCATTCAGGAAATTCGCCGTTTTGTGACGCTTTGCCAACAGGGCGACGCAACGCTGAGCGAACGCTACCGCATTGTGCTGGCGCACCGGCAGGCTACGGAAGCCCGGATTGCCCAGCTGCAAAAGGAATTGCAGCACATCAACTACAAGGTCGCCTATTACCGGGCGGCCTGCAACGCGGGCACCGAGGCGGGCTTGAAAAAAAACGCAGCCACCTGCGACGGCCGTTTTGACGCGGCCAACCTTTGCGAGCTGGCCGGGGCTGACCCAGCGAAGCCGGAATGACAAATGCGGCGCACGACCGGTTCAGCTTTGCGGCGCGATGGCGAGCCCAGAAGCCCCGTTTCATCTAACCTGTCCGGCCAACCGCCCGTGCCCACGGCCTTCCGCAAACGGCTTTGAACGCAAAACAGCGGCAATACGACAAAAAAACCGACACCCCACAGGGGAAGGCTATACGGCGCTTTCCTCCAATGATATAATCAAAACCGTAGCATATGCTGGGAGGCTAGGGAATGAATAAGAAAACGGCTCCGTTTCTGCGGCGGTTGATCCCCATGGAAACCGTCCTGCTCTTTGGGCTGGCATGGCTTTTTTCCATCAACCGCACAGACTGGATCATCCGCTTTGGCATTATCGATGCGGATCGCCTGATTCTGTTGTGCTGGATCGCGTGGGGCGCGCTGGCGGTCGGGCTGCATGCCGGCGTGCTGATTGGCTGGATCCGGCGGAAACGCCGGGAGGAAATCAGTGAAGTGAAGGTATCCTTCGCGCCGGACAAACCGCTGGAGCCTGCCGAAATCCGGAGCGAGCTGCTCCGCTTTCAGGAAACGCGGCCGCAGCTGCGCGAGCTGCTGGAGCAGGGCGTCGATCAGCTGGATAACATCGCCCGTAAAAAGCAGAAGATGGTCGAGCTGATTTCCCGCAACGATGTGTCCCTGCTCAGTCAGGCCTCCAACGCGCTTACCGACGCCGAGCAGAGCCTCTGCCGCCGGCTCGCGCTGGTGCTCAACCGCGCCCTGCTATGCGACCCGCAGGAGGAAAATCCCAACCGCCGGGAAGCGGTTTATGCCGAGCACGCGCGGAGCATCCAAACCTTTCTGACCCAAAACGAGGACGTGCTCAACCGCTGCGATCAGCTGCTGACCGAAACCGTCCGCTATGTGGAGGAAAAGAAAGCCGGTCGGGACTCCTTCGATTTGCAGGTGATGACCGATGTGATCCGCTCGCTGGCGAACGACGGGATCCGAATGGATCCGCAATAAGGAGGAACACGGAATGCACCGCCACACCAAACGCGCGGCCCTGATCGTCAGCCTGCTGCTTACGCTGACGCTGCTCACAGGCTGCGGGAGGCAGAGCGAGCTGACCGCCCAGCAGGCGACAGAATCGCTCAGCGCGCTACTTTCCAAAATCAGCGTGACCACCCTGACCCCGCGGATGGATATCAGCGGCACGGATACCGTCAGCGCGGCGGAAGAACTGCCCGATATCAGCGGTTATCCACTGAGCGTAACCGGCGACGGGCAAATTGATGTGGAAATTGTGGCCTCCACCGAAAAAGCCGGCTCCGGCATGGACGGGTGGCTCAACGTGGAAGCGGAAAACTTTAACCGGCAGGGCTTTACCTATAACAACCGTCGGGTTTCCGTATCCATCCGGCCCATCGCAAGCGGGCTGGCGACCGATTACATCGCCAGCGGCACCTACGTGCCGCCCGCGTTTTCCCCCACCAACGAGCTGTGGGCGGAAATGCTCGCCTCCAAGGGCGTAACCTGCGATTTGGTCGTGAAGCGCCTCGCCGGCAACACGGCGGGCATTCTGATGAGCAAAAAAGCATACGCGGATTTTACCGCCAAAAACGGCGACGTCACCTTGCCCAAAATCCTGAATGCCGTGCTGAACGGCGATCTTCTGCTGGGCTACACCAACCCCTATGCCAGCAGCACTGGGCTGAACATCCTGACGGCCATGTTGCAGGCTTTTGACCCGGAGGATCCGCTGAGCGCCACGGCGGTCGAAAAGCTGCAGGCGTTCCAAAAGCAGGTGCCCCCGGTGGCCTACACCACCGCCCAGATGCGGGAAAGCGCCAAAAAAGGCGTGCTGGACGCAATGATTATGGAGTATCAGGCCTACATCGTGGAGCCTACGCTCAGCGACTACGTGTTCACCCCCTTTGGCGTGCGCCATGACAGCCCCGTGTACGCCATGGCGGGGATCACCGCGGATCAGAAAGCCGCGCTGAAACTGTTCACGGATTATTGCCTGGCCCCCGATGCCCAAAAGGAAGCAAAGCGTTACGGCTTTAACGCGCTGGACGATTATGCCGGGCAAACCCTCAACCTTAAAGGCGCGCAGCTTTATACCGCCCAAAAGGTGTGGAAGGAAAACAAGGACGGCGGGCAGCCCGTGGTAGCGGTTTTTGTGGCCGACACCTCCGGCAGCATGGACGGCACGCCCCTCGCGGAGCTGAAAAGCTCGCTGCTCAACGCCGCCCAGTACATTGGCGAAGGGAACTACATCGGGCTTATCAGCTATGCGGACGATGTTTACATCAACTTGCCTATCGCGGAGTTTACAGGCAAGCAAGTCGCCTATTTTAACGGCGCGGTCAAGGACCTGTACGCCACCGGCAGCACGGCCACCTATGACGCGGTGCTGCAAGGCATTCAGATGCTGCTGGATCAGAAAAAGCAGCTTCCGGACGCAAAGCTGATGCTGTTTGTGCTCAGCGATGGCGCGCAAAACCGCGGATATTCGCTGGATCAGATTACCCCGGTCGTTCAGGGGCTATCCATCCCCATCCACACCATCGGGTACGGCAGCGGCGCGGATATGACCGGTCTGGCCGCGCTGAGCGCCATCAACGAGGCCAGCAGCACCAAAGCGGATGAATCCAACGTGGTGTATAACCTCAAGAACATTTTCAACTCCCAGATTTAACGCTGCTTGCGCCGTCACCGGCGCGGTGCGGACGCCCCGGCAAGAGGTCAAAATCGCCATACAGACAGGGCGGATGCGGATCAGGACCGTTCAGGGTCCAAAATCGCATCCGCCCTGTGCTTTGCTGTTTTAAAGCGGGTAGCGTCCGCCCGGTTTAAGGGGCCGGGCGTGTTTACGGCGGTTACCGGTCCGCGAGGCCGCAGGAGGCGTTCTCCAACCCGTGTTTCACACGGTCGCGTTCCTCGGCGCGCTTGCCGTTGTTAAACCGGTCCAGCGTGCCTACCAGATAACCGGTGATGCGCCGGATACGCTGAAAGGGCTGTAACCCGAAATCATACCGCAATTCCACTTCATCGCCGTCCACCCGCACGTCGATCGCTTTCGGCTCCCTGCCAAACTTGTGAATCGCGCGCTCAATGTAGGCGTTCTTCTCCGTTTCCTCCAATATGCCGCCCGTTACGTTTACTGTGCATGCCATCGTAATCCGCTTCCTTTCCTGTGTTCGGTAAGGGTGGTATACCCGCGCGCGGGCGGCTGTAAACCGTTCACGCGGCATCCGTTTAAGTTTTTGGACGCGGCCGAAACAAACCGCCGCCGGGGCTATCCCTGTGGAACCTTACGGATGGCTTGCGGCCACACATTACCACGGACAGGGAAGCGACATGCTCACCGTTGCCGTCCACGTTGCCCAAACGGAGAATGAACTTGCATTTGCAGGTTACTTTGCAAAAAAACAGGGATATTCATACTTGTAACAGCCCACGGAGTTTGAAATACCGAAAACGATGTAGATGGAGCCGTATCCGGCGTACATTTTCAGAGTGCCTGTGCTGCAACCCCTTGATATAAACCCTTTGCGGACCATCAGGGGTGCCTGATCCGCCCCGGGAAAAATACTCAGCCGCAGGCCCGGTATGTAACTAACCATGTAACCCTTGTGCGATATACTGTGCATGTAAAACAAAGAAATGGAGGAGCAGGTATGAAGAACACGAAATGGATTGCGCTGGCAACGGCCATCCTGCTTTCCTTCAGCCTTATCAGCGTATCCTTTGCGGAAGACGTCGCCCCGGCTGAGGCGCTTACGAATTTGAATCAGGACGCGGAAGTGGCTCAGACCACCGAAGCCCCCGAAATCGTACCCTCCGCGTCGGCGGCCGAAGTTTCGGCTCAGCCCGAGGAAACAGCACAGGCTGAGGTTGACTCACAGGAAAAAAACACTGAACCCAGCACCGAAATCGTTGTAGACGAAACCGCTCAACCGGAACAGACTGAAACGTCGCAGACCGAACCGACTCCGGCCGTGAGCGAAGAACCCGACGCGACCCAAGCCCCGGAAGCGACCGATACGCCCGATGCAACCGAAGCGCCGGCTGTCACCGACGAACCCGCTGCGACTGAAACCCCCGCCGATGTAACCGCCGCTCCTGAAACGGAAGCTCCTGCGGTGCGCAGCGTAGAAATCCACATGGACATTCCCCAGAACCTCAAGATGGGGGATACCGTGACGCTGACCGCCACCCTGATCGGCTACGAAGGCGTGAATGTGTCCCTGCAATGGCAGTACACCAAAGACGGCAAAACGTGGACGGACGCGAAAGGCGCCAACAGCCTGACGTATGCCTTCCAAGTAAACGATGAAACCGCCTCGACTGCGTGGCGCTTGGCAGTAACGGTGCTGTAAACCATCAATCCAAAACGTAAAAATAACCCCGCCGCTTGCATGCGCGCGGGGTTTTGTTTTGTCTGTGGGCGAGGGCCTGCAAGCGGATCGGGTGGCAGCCATCCGCAGGAAACGCGGCTCTCGAAGGAAGCGTGGTTTTGCCTGACTTCGCTCGCCTGATCGCCCTTTGGGTTAAGAGTGTTGGTCAGCTTACAGGGTAACCCAAAGGTACGGGAAGCGATTCCCTCGCCTTTCCTGAGGGTTCAGCCTGCCATAAAACCCTTACGTCACAGGCGCGCGCCCGCCTCGTGTCCTGCGGACTGTTCGCTCGCCACAGGGTGTCGAAAAACTCTTACCGCAGCAAAAAGGGGCTTGGGCGCAACCCTTGTGGGGTGCATCGGCGTCGCCCCTTGCCTGCCGGAGGCACTCCTCAACACATTCGGGCATGCGCAACGAATGCCACTGGCGCCATGTGGTACGGGTGACGGGTTCCCTGCGGCGCAACACAGAAAGAGAGCAAGGAGAGCCTGTGCCCGCCTTGCTTGCGTAATGGCTATGCCGCTCGCCTCATGCCGCACGGGCTGTTCGCAGGCTTGTGAGTGAGTCGCTGCGACGCATGGTTTGAGTTTCGCCCCAAACGCCAGCAAGGGTTACGCCGTTCGAACCTGACCAGCGCTTTCGCCCTTGACCCGGTTTTGCTGCATCGACGGTTTTCTCAACGATTGAAACGGCGCGGGAATCTCTCCCCGCGCCGTTATCCATATTTCACAATTTGCTGTTAAGCTCCGCGTGCGCCCTTCGCTGACCCTTTCCAAGGGATCAGGTGCCGCTGGCGGTGCTGTCCGTGGAGGCGGCGGTGCTGTCCGCGGCCGGCTGGCTCTGATCCGCCTCGATAGCCGTCGCGGTGTAACCGCTGGTTTCATCGCCGGTTGCCTGAACGCTGATCATCATGCCCACGGTCAGGTCGCTAAAGGTGATGGCAGTGTTGCTGCCACGCAGCGTATAGGTCGTGGCATCGGTCACGGTAATCGTCACGCTCTTTGATTCGCCGCCGGGCGCGCCGCCGCCCTGTTGCCCGTTTCCGCCCTGCGGAGCGTTACCGCCCTGCTGGCCGTTGCCGCCCTATTGGCCGTTGCCACCCTGTTGGCCGTTGCCACCCTGTTGGCCGTTACCACCCTGTGGCGGCGTGCCGGAAGGCTGGCCGCCCTGCTGGCTGTTGTCGCCGGAAGGCGCGGCGCCGTTCTGGGGTTGCGCTCCGCCGCCGGTCGTGATGGTAAGGGTGTTATCGCCAATGGCGGTAATCTGCCCCATCAGGCCCGGATTGCCGCTGGGCTGGCTGCCGTTCTGGTCCGGCGCCTGGGTTGCGCTCGTCGTAGCGTCCGCCGTTGTCGAAGCAGTTTCCGCAAGGGACACGCCCACTGCCGCAATGAGTACCATGGTTGCCAAAAGAATCGCAAATCCACGTTTCATGGTTATTCCTCCTGTTCTTCCTGAGAACGGGGTCATGATAACGCGCCTGTGTGGTGTTTGTGTGACGGATATAGGGAAGTATGTGGAAAATTGTGATCTGTTTGTAATGTTTTTGTAATATATTAGTTTTCCATCCGGATCGCCCCTCAACACCGGCTCACAAAGCACCGGTTCTTCGCACCAGCCCGAACATTCCTGTTTTTTACTTGCATAATGGGCGCTTTTTTGGTATGCTAAGCGTTATCCGAATGGAATGGGGGAAGCGTATGAAAGAGCTTCGAGAGGCGATTCTCAAACAGGGTTTCGGCATCGGCCACGATATCGTCAAGGTGGACATGTTCCTCAATCACCGGCTGGATATCGCGCTGCTGACCAATATTGGGCAAGCGTTTTACGAGGCGTTTCAGGATGAACCTGTCGATATGATCCTGACCATCGAAGCCAGCGGCATTGCGGCGGCCATCACCACCGCGCAGGCTTTCGGCAACCTGCCGGTCATCTTTGCCAAAAAGAGCAGAACCACCAGCACCTTGAGCAGCGATGTTTACGAGGCGAAGGTGTACAGCTTTACCCACAAGAGCGAAAACTTCATCCGCATCGCTAAAAACTATCTGCCCAAAGGCTCCAATGTGCTGATTATCGACGATTTTTTAGCAAACGGCGAGGCGGCCGAGGGTCTGGCGGAGATTGTGCGGCAAGCCGGCGCGCATGTGGCGGGCATCGGCGTGTGCATTGAGAAGGGCTTTCAGGCCGGAGGCCAGAAACTGCGCAACGAGGGCTACCGGGTTGTGTCGCTGGCCACGGTGACCGGCATTGAAAACGGTCGGTTGCAGCTTGCCGATGCCGACGACGCGGATTGACACTCTGCCCGCCGCATGGTAAAATAAAGCGTACCAAACAAATTTTGAATGAAACGGAGCTGAAAGGATGCGCCAATAACCCTGCCAACCCTTTACCGATAGGGGCCAAAACCCGCGCGCTTAAACGCGACGGTGGGTTTTGTGTTGGCAGGAAAGCGCAGCCGAAAGGCTCTGTTTTTATTTGCGTTTTTTTGCCGTCTGCCCCAAACCTGACGGAGGCGATGGAACCATGGCGTTAATTCAACTGACAAAACTCTCGTTCACCTATGAAGGCAGTTACGATCCTGTGTTTACCGACCTGACCTGCCAGCTTGACACCGGTTGGCGGCTGGGGCTGATTGGCCGCAACGGCCGGGGCAAAACCACGCTGCTGCGGCTTCTGGCCGGGGAGCTGATCCCGCAGGGCACGGTGCAGATGCCGCTAACCCCCGCGCTGTTTCCTTTCCCGGTATTGGATCAGGATCTAACGGCCCTTGGCGTGCTGTGCGCCTGCGCGCCAAACGCGCCGGAATGGCGGCTCAGGCTCGAAACCAACGGGCTGAACCTGCCGGAGGCTGTGCTTTTACAGCCCTACCGCACGCTCAGCCGTGGAGAGCAGACCAAGCTGATGCTCGCGGCGCTTTTCGCGCGCGACGATACCTATCCCCTGATTGACGAGCCTACCAACCACCTCGACTTGCGCGGCCGCGATCAGGTGGCCGATTATCTGGCAAAAAAGGACGGCTTTCTGCTGGTGAGCCACGACCGGGCGTTTCTCAACCGGTGTATCGATCACACCCTGTCCATCAACCGCTCGACGGTCGCGGTGCAGCGGGGCAATTTTGACACATGGGAAACCGAGCTGGAACGTAAAAACAGCGGCGAGCAGGCCCGCAATGAACAGATTCGCAAAGACATTACCCGCATGACCGAGAGCGCCCGCCGGCAGGCGGAGTGGAGCCGTAAAACCGAGCAGGGGAAATATCACGTGCAAAGCAGCGATGTCGCCGTGGCGGATCGCGGCTACATCGGCGCGCGTTCCGCCGCCATGATGAAACGCTCGCTGCACACTCAGGCCCGCATTGAGCAGAATATTGAGGAAAAGAAAGCGCTGCTGCGGGATTTTGAACCTGTGGGCGAGCTGAAGCTGACCCCGCTTGCGCACCCCAAGCGCCGGTTGCTCGAGCTGCGTGATGTAAACGTACGTTACGGCGAGCGCACCGTGTGCCGGGGGATCACGTTTGCGTTGGAACAAGGCGAAAGGGTTGCCCTGACCGGTCGTAATGGGGCGGGTAAAAGCAGCCTGCTCAAAGCTGTCTGCGGCCTGTCGGACGCGCTTTACGGCTATGTAAGCCTCGCCCCGGGCCTGGTGGTCAGCTATGTGCCCCAATCATCCGAAGGGTTGTGCGGCAGCCTGCGCGATTGGATTGCCGAACGCGGCGTAGACGAAACGCTGTTCAAGGCGATCCTTCGCAACATGGATTTTGGCCGCCAGCAATTTGACAAAGCCGTGGAGCAGTACAGCGAAGGGCAAAAGAAAAAACTTCTACTGGCCCGCAGCCTGTGCGAGCGCGCCCACCTGTATGTGTGGGACGAACCGCTGAATTACATCGACGTGTTCAGCCGCATGCAACTGGAAGCGCTCATCCTGTCCGCAAAACCTACGCTTTTGATTGTGGAGCACGATCGCGCCTTTCTGGAAAGGGTTTGCACCCGCACGGTGGATCTGGACGCGTTCGGCGGCTGATACCCCAAAAACCGGCGCAAACCTGCGCGGGGCGCGTTTCGAAGGCGGGCGCGCCCCTTCCCGGCTTGATGTTTGCCTGCCGGTATGGTACAATGGCCGCAATGGTACGGAGGTACAAGGGAGTATGCCGTTCAAAATCTAAAACGTTTTCGTTCAACCGAAGGAGGAGTCCCCATGCAGTATGGCTTCTTTGATGAAAAAGCGCGCGAGTACGTTATCACCAACCCCGATACCCCCGCGCCGTGGGCTAATTATCTGGGTTCGCCGGAATATGGCGCCATCATTACCGTAAACGCCGGCGGGTACAGCTTTGTGCGCTCCGGCGCGGCCGGTCGCATTCTTCGCTACACCTTTAACCAGTTTGACGAACCGGGCCGCTACCTGTACCTGAGGGATGACGCGACCGGGGATTATTGGTCCGCCACATGGAAGCCGGTGCAAAAGCCGCTGGACCAGTACCGTACCGTGTGCCGCCACGGCACCGCGTACACCGAGTTTGAAAGCGACTACGCGGGCATCGCCAGCAAAGCCCTGTACTACGTGCCCATGGGCGCGGCGCACGAGGTCTGGCAGCTTACGGTGCGCAATACCGGCGACGCCCCGCGCGATCTGTCCGTTTTCAGCTACTGCGAATGGAGCAACGAAAGCAATTATGAGCAGGATATGGTCAATCTGCAATATACGCAGTTCATCAGCCGCACAGAATGGCTGGGCGACCATCTTTTGCAGCATATCAACGAATACTGCGACCGCGCGGCGGACGGTTCCAACGGTCGGGAACGCTTTATCGGGCTGGTGGGCGCGCCTGTCGCCAGCGCGACGGGAAGCCGCGCGGCCTTTTTGGGCCGGAACCGCTTCAACGCGCCGCAGGCGGTGCTTCAGGGCCTTTGCGACGGCAGCATGTGCTACAACGGCAACCCCTGCGGGGCGCTGCATTCCAAAATCACGCTCGCGCCGGGCGAAACGCGCACGCTGGTTTTTCTGATGGGCCAAAAAACCGAAGAGGAAGCCCAAACCCTGCTCAGCGAATATCGGCTTTCGCCCGAAAAACGGGTTGCGGCCGAGCTGGAGGCGCTGCGCGCGCACTGGCACGGCGAGCTGGAAAACCTGCGCGTCCAAACGCCGGACGAGCGCTTCAACGCCATGGTCAACACCTGGAACGCCTTCCAATGCTTTACCACCGTGGTGTGGAGCCGCGCCGCGTCGCTGATGTACTGCGGCCAGCGCAACGGGTACGGCTACCGCGATACCGTACAGGATATTCAGGGCATCACACACCTTGACCCCGCGCTGGCCAAACAACGGCTCACCTTCATGCTCTCGGCGCAGGTGCGCCACGGCGCGGGCCTTCCGCTGGTCAAGTTTACCCACAACCCCGGCCATGAGGATACCCCCGAGCAGGAAAGCTACGTGAAGGAAACCGGGCACCCGCATTACCGCGCGGACGACGCGCTGTGGCTTTTCCCCACCGTATACAAATACGTTGCGGAAACCGGCGATCTTGGGTTTTTGACCGAAACCGTCCCCTATGCCGACCGGGAGGAAGGCACCGTGCTGGATCATCTGCGCCGCGCCATCGATTTCAGCATGACGCACCTTGGCCCCCACGGCATGCCCGCCGGCCTGCACGCGGATTGGAACGATTGCCTCCGCCTGGGGGAAAAGGGGGAAAGCACCTTTGTGGCGTTCCAGCTGTACTACGCGATGCGGCTATTGATGGAGCTGGACAGCGAAAACGTAAGTTACGTCGCCTATCTGCGCAAGGAAAGCGACCAACTGCTAAACACCCTCAACACCCTGTGCCTTGAAAGCGACCGATATATTCGCGGGTTCACCGAGGCCGGCGCGGTGATCGGCAGCCAAACCCACAGCGAAGCCTCAATGTGGCTCAACCCTCAAAGCTGGGCCGTCATCAGCGGGGGCGCGACGGGCGATACAGCCAACCGGATCATGCAAACCGTGTATGACACGCTCAACACCCCTTATGGCGTGCAGATCATGGCCCCGCCTTACCGGTTTGAGGCGTTTGACGGCGCGCGCATGCTGCTGTTTAACCCCGGCGCCAAGGAGAACGGCAGCGTATTTTGTCAGCCGCAGGGCTGGGCGATTCTGGCGGAAGCGCTGCTCAACCACGGCAACCGCGCGTTCCGTTATTTCGCGGAATCCTCCCCCGCCAGCTTTAATGACAACGCGGACCTCCGCGTGATTGAGCCGTACGTGCACGGGCAGTTTATCGAGGGCGCGGACAGCCCCTATGCGGGGCGCGGGCACGTGCATTGGCTTACGGGTACCGCCTCCACCGTTATGGTGGGGTGTGTGGAGGGCATTTTGGGCCTGCGGCCCACGCCGGAGGGGTTGGCGGTGTCCCCCGCCATACCTTCCGAATGGAACGGGTTCAGCATGCGCAAGGTGTTTCGCGGCAAGGTGCTGAACATCACCGTCGATAACGCGGCCCACCGTGAGGGCGGCGTTACGGGGATGACGCTCAACGGCGTCAGCCATGCGGTCGGGCTGATCCGCGAAGAAGAACTGCTTGCGGAAAACGAGCTGTTGGTTGTGATGTAACGGGCTCTGCACCGTTTTTCCGGCAGGCTTGCCCCGCTGAGCTCCCCTCGCCTTCAGGGCGGCGGAATCGCCAAGCGGACTCCGCCCTCCCGTTCAAGAATATCCTCCCAACCCGCGTAAAACCTTCGCTGTAACAAAAAGGCCCAAGGCGACGGTTGCCGCCGACAAACACCCCTGTCAGCCGTGGCGCGGCGCCCGTCGCCGCCTCCACGGCTGATTCGCGTTCCCAAATTCTTGATGTATCGGCCAAAACCGGTTATAATGGAGCATGCGCGAGGAAACTTTCATATTTTCAAACCCATGCGGCATTCTTCCGCGCGGTTCGGGCCTGCCCCATCAGACCACTGAGGAGAGATGGCTGTTAATGGAGATCACAAAAAGCGGAAAACATTCCTGGATCGGGGACTACGGATACCTTGGGGTGATCGCGCTGCTACTGATTCTGCGGGTGTTTTTCTGGTTTTCCCCAACCCACGCGGAAAAAATGAATACCATCTACCTGTGGCCGCTCATGATCGCGTCGCTTGCGCTTGTTTTTTACGCAAGGCGGCAACGCTTGCCGGAAGGCAGCGCGCTAACCGCGGGCATGGCCGCGTGGCTGTTTGTGAGCGCCGTGCTTGGCGGCGACCCCTATCTGGAGCTGAACCGCACGTTTATGCTGGGGATTGTCGTCTGCTTTATAGGCTGCTACTGGGTCATCCCCACCCTGCCGGCTAAGCGGCGGGAAACCGGGCTTCGCATCCTGTCCGGGCTGTATGTGGCGCTGATGCTGGCCATAGCCCTGCTGGGCGTTTATGCCGCCGTGAGCGGCATGTCCATCCGCACGCCTTTTTCCGACGCGGCCATCGGCGTTTTGGATGCGCGGCTTTACGTGTTCCATTACCACCCGAATGAAATCGGCGCCGCTTTTGTGATTGCGCTGTATCTATTGATCTATTTCGCGCTTTCCACGCATCGGGTTTGGCTGAAAATCATTTACGCGCTGGCGGGGCTTGCGCTGTATGTGGCGATTTCTCTCACGGTGAGCCGCACCTCCATGATGCTCGCGGCGGCCGGATGCGGCGTGTGCGCGTTCTGGCTTGCGTACCGGGCGTTTGCAAAGCGCAAGGCGTTGCTGCGCTGGGCTGTGGGCGGGCTTTTGCTGGTGCTGGTAACGGGTATTGTATACCTTGGCTGCATCCAAACCATCCAGTGGGTGGGCATTGTTTCCCAAAAAGCGCGGGCGGCAGCCAGCGCGCCTTCGGCGGCGGTCACCGTGGCCCCGGATGGGGTTGCCGCGTCCGACGTGGCGGCCGACGCGGCAAGCGTAACGCCGCAGGCGACCCCGGCCGCGGCCCCAAAAGCCGCTCCTGTGGTACGGATTGATGAAAGCCGGCAAAACATCAGCGATATTGGCACTTTCAATATGCGCACCCAGCTTTGGGAAGCGGGCTTTGCCTACCTGCGGCAGCATCCGCTGGCGCTGCTGTTGGGCGCGCCGGACAATGTGGTATCCCGCATACCCGCCACGGTGGGGCGCAAGGAATATCACCTGCATAACGTGATGGTTGAAATGCTCCTGTTGGGCGGCGTGCCGGGGCTGCTGATGTATCTGGCTTTCCTTTACGTGCTGGCGCGGCGCGCGCTCCGGCTGGCATTTGCCAAGGTTTCGCCGCTTGCCCACCGCTTTTTGGCTGTGGTTCCCATCCTGCTGGTTGTGAACGGCTTAACGGAAATCTACCCGATGTTTTCCGGCAATGTGATGGATATGATGTTCTTTGTGATCGCGGGCGCGGTGGTCGCATTCGGCGCCGCCCCCGCCCAACCCGCCGCGCTGACGGACTGAACCCCGCCCGACGACCGCAAAAAAGGAGCCGCCCATGATTAAGCAGAACCAACGCCTGTTAAATTTCATCAACGCGTTCACGGATGGCGTGATCGTGCTATTGTCCTACCTGTTTGCGTCATGGCTGTGGCTGGTGGTGCTGCAGGGCACAGCCGACCGCAACATGGCCACGGTGCACTCGCTGTGGTCCGGCGTGGGCGTTGCTGCCACGGTGTATGCGCTGGCTACAGTGTTGCTGCTGGCGCTTTTTCGCATCTATAATTCCTCCCGCATCCGGCGGCTCAAGCAGGAAATTCTGATTGTGCTGGAAGTGAACGCGATCGGCATTCTGGCGATTGGTTCCCTGCTGTTCCTGTTCCGGTTGCAGGATTTTTCCCGCGGCGTGCTGGGGCTTTTTTTCCTGACCGGCTCGCTACTGCTGATTGCCAAGCGCTTCGCCCTGCGCAGCACGCTATCCCTGATGCGCAGCAAGGGTTTCAACCAAAAGCACGTGATCGTGGTGGGCACGGCGGGGTTGGCGATGCAGTACGCCCGCAGCGTAGCCGCTGAAACCGAGTTGGGCTTCCACATCGACGGTTTTGTGGGCAAAGCGCAGGAGGGCGCGGAATTTCCCCTGCTGGGCGGGTTTGACAGCCTGGAAAGCCTGATCCAGAAGCCCGGCATCGACGAGGTCATCGTCGCGCTGGAGCCGGACGAAACCAACTGGATTAAGCCGGTGATCGCCACCTGCGAAAAATGCGGCACCAAGGTCGGCATCATTCCGTTTTACAACGATATCATCCCCGCGCACCCCACGATCGAAATCATCGGCGAAACCAAGCTGATTAACCTGCGCAGCAATCCGCTGGACAATATGGGCCTTGCCTTTTTGAAACGCGGCTCCGATATCCTCATCAGCCTGATTTTGCTGGTGGTTTTCTCCCCCATGATGCTGATTGCCGCCATCGGCGTCAAGCTGACCAGCCCCGGGCCGATCCTGTTTCGGCAAAAGCGCGTGGGGCTGAACAAGCACGAGTTTGATATGCTTAAATTTCGCAGCATGCGCGTCAACGCCGCCGAAACCAGCGGCTGGACAACCGACGCGGACCCCCGCCGCACGCGGTTTGGCAGTTTCCTGCGCAAGTTTAGCATCGACGAGCTTCCGCAGTTTATCAACGTGTTTCGGGGGGATATGAGCCTCGTTGGCCCCCGGCCCGAGGTGCCCTATTACGTGGATCAGTTCCGGGAAAGCATCCCGCTTTATATGGTTAAGCATCAGGTGCGCCCCGGCATCACGGGCTGGGCGCAGGTGAACGGCTACCGGGGCGATACCAGCATTGAAAAGCGGATTGCCCACGATATCTGGTACATTGAAAACTGGAGCTTGGGGCTGGATGTGCGCATCCTGTTCAAAACCCTGCTTGGCGCTTGGCTGAACAATGAGAAGGTGTTTACCGGCACTCGCTCCCCCTGAAGCGGACGCATCCGACGCCGCCCCCGTCGCGACGCCGACGCGTAAAACGTCGATTCAACCCCGGGAGGAGAAATTCCCCATGAAAAAAAAGACCTGGGTTCCCTTTGCCGCCGTGTTGGCCGTCCTGTGGCTGGCCATGCTGCTGCTAAACCTGCTGACGCCGATGCTGGCGGACGATTACCGTTACGCGTTCAGCTTTGCGACCGGCGAGCGCCTGCGCACGGTGTGGGATATATTCCCCTCGCTGGCGGCGCACGCGCAGGTGCTCAACGGCCGGCTGGTTCCGCACTTTTTTGTGCAGCTGTTTACGCTGCTGCCACACGCGGTGTTTTCGGCGCTCAACTCGTTCCTGTATCTGGCGCTTTTGCTGGGCGCGTATCGGCTGATTCGGCCCACGGAAACAAAGTGGGACTGGCAACGGCTGCTGATGGTCGCGGGCGCTGTGTTTCTGCTACCGCCCGCCTTTGGGCAAAGCTTCCTGTGGATGTCCGGTTCGCTCAACTACCTGTGGTGCGACGCGCTGATGGTGTGGCTGTTCGTCCCCTTCGCGGACAATGTGCTGCGAGAACGCGAGCCTTCGCCCGCCGTGCGGTTTGCCCTGCTCCCGGTTGGCGCGCTGCTGCTGGGAAACATGAGCGAGAACGTTTCCGCCGCTGCCGCGCTGATGATGGGCCTATGCACCGGCTGGGTTTGGTTGCGCCGGCGCAGGCTATCCGTATGGATGGCGCTGGCGACTGTCCTGACCGTCGTCGGTTGGCTGCTGCTGATGCTCGCGCCCGCTAACCGGGGCAATCTGGCCAAAACCGGGCTGGACTTTACCGCTCTGTTTACCCAGTTCCATAACGTGCTGACCATCTGGATGCAAAATGGGCTATGGCCGTCGGTTGCGTTTATGGGTGTTTTCTTTGCCGCCGTCGCAAAGCGCGGCGACCCGAACCGGCTGTTTGTTGCGATGGCGCTGTTTGCCTGCTCTTTCCTGTGCAACCTGGCCATGCTTGCATCCCCTTATTATCCGGAACGCGCGTTTACCGGAAGTCAGTTGTTGACGGTACTGGCCATCGGCATGGCGCTGTATGCCTTGCCGGAAGGCTTATGGCGGCGCGCGCTGATCCATACGCTCGCCGGAGCGTTAACGCTGGTGATGGCATTCCAGCTCTGCTACGCGATCCCGAGCGCTTACAACCGCTATCAGCTGGCGCAGGCGCGGGTTGCCGAGGTGTGCGCCGAGCGGGACGCCGGGCAAACGGATATTACCACATACGGCATCAACGGCAATACGCGTTTCGACGCGTTCTACCAGCTCAATGAGCTGACGGAATCCGCCACGTACTTTCCCAATGTGGCCTTTGCAAAGTATTACCGCCTCAATAGCATTGTCGTTGACCGTTACGAATGAGCCTTCAACAGCAAACAAGGATGGGATGCTCAAGGGCCGAAGGTTCCTGGGCGGGGCTTGGGGCAGCGCGCCAGGGTTCGCCATCACGTAATCAAAAAGCTTGGCAATACCGTTACGGCGACGAGCCAAGCTAATGCGGAGTAAAAAAAAACGTTCGCAATCAAAAAACCTGTGGGAACAATGCCCCACAGGTTTTTTGCATGCAAAGTTAAATCCGCAATGCGTGATTGCCGCTTGCTTCATAGCCCTTCGGGCTGTTCGCTCGCTTGTTGGTTAGTCGCTGCGGCGTGGGCTTGAGGTTCCGCCTCAAACCCCGCCAAGGGTTTCACCCTTGGAACCTGACAAGGGCTTCGCCCTTGACCCGGTTCCGCCGCGGCGGGAGCTTTTCTTTATACGCGCCCCCGCCCATCCTGTTTGCCTAGGCTTGGGTAAACGTGATTCGATAATCGTTCCCGTACCCAATGCCATACCGGTTCACAAAATGCCCCTGATTGATCGCCAGCGCCAGCCGGTTTAGCTCGTCGTTGTAAATCAGCGGTTGCCCCACGCCCGTTTCGCCAAAGGTGTGCACCAGCGGCAGCACATCGTCAAACACAACCTCGCCGCGGCAATCGATCTGCACCCGGTAACGCTGGCCGTAGGCAAACCCGTTCTCCACCGCTTCCCGGGTAGGGATGTTGGTCCAGATGTTGCCAAAGTTGGGATCATCAATTTCACAGATGCCCTGCGCAAACATAGGCCGAATCTGGCTGTCGATGATCGGCAGAGAAACCGTGTCCTCCACAGGATACGCCTCGCCGACTTCCTCATAACGGATCACCCCGGCGGCCAGCTTGGCCGCGCAATAGGCAAACACATCCCGGCCGTGGAAAATCGCCACATCCTGGCTGCCGTTTTTCATCAGCCGGTGGCGCGTCAGGTCAATTTCGCGCACCTCCACAAGGCCGATGTGCTTTTTCACATGCGTCAGGCTGCCGTTATCCGGCGTAACAATGTAGTGGCCGCTGGCGGTTTTGGCTACGCAGGGTTTGCGCGCCGTGCCCACGCCCGGGTCCACCACCGATACGAAGATGGTCCCTTCCGGCCAGAACAGGATTGGTTGATACAGCCGATAGCTCGCGCTCCAGATGTCAAAGCGCGGGATATCGTGCGTGGATTCCAGAATTTCCAGCGAGCGATCGACCGATTTGACCACGCCGTACATGGCGCTGACCGCGCCTTCCTTTTTGGTAAAGTCCGTCTGAAAAACCAACAGAGCGCCCATCTTATCCCTCACAATCACTTAACGCCCTCAGGGCGTCGGTATAAAGATCGCACAGTTTTGAAAGCGGCTCCAGAGGAACGTACTCATCCGCCTGATGTGCCAACACCGGCGCGCCGTCCGCCTGCCGCTTGGGGCCGTAAGCCACGCAACGCCCCGCGTACACCTTCGCGTAGGTCACGCCGCCGCTGATGTACGGCTCGGCCGTGTCCTCCGGGAAATGGTTGCGGTACTGCCCTAAAAGGGCGCGCACAAACGGATTGTCTGGGTCGGTATGCACAATGGGCTCCTGATACACGTTGGTTACCTGAAAACCCGGCAAAACCTGCGCGGCGGCCTCGGTTAACCCCTCGGCGCTCAGCGGCGACGGGAAGCGGATATCCACCTCGCCATGCAGCCTACCGTTTTGGAGCGTTACAATATGCAGCCCCACGCTCGCGTACCCCATCGGCGGATAATCCATCCTCAGCCCAAGCCCGGAGCCGTACGGGTCCTGAAAAGCGCTCAAAAGCCGCCGCGCCCACGGTTCCTTGAAAGCGTCGTCAATCAGGGTCAGGGCCTTGGTAACGGCATTGTCGCCCAAGTGCGGCGTCGAGGCGTGCGCCGCCTTGCCAAAAATGCGGATCACCGTTTCCTCGCCGGCCTCCACGGTATGCGACCAGCCGTAATCGTCCAGAAGGAGGCGCGCGGTGGGGATGTCCTCCGGGTCCAGCGCAAGGGCGCACTCGTCGCACACCACATTGGCGGCCCGTCCGGCTTTCAGCCAACGCACGCGGCTTTCCACCGGCTTATCCAAATACAGCACCAGATCGCCCTTTTCCCCCAGGCACAGCGGGAAACCCCCATCCGGGGTAAAGGCGAAATCCGGCAGCCCGTCTGTGCTCAGGTAATGCGCGATATCCCGCATGGTGCGCTCCTCATCGGTGCCAATAACCAAGCGAATCTGCCGTTTCAGCGCCGCGCCCTCGTCCCTGAGCCTCCGGAGCGCCTCATACGTGAGCCACAGCGCGGTTTTCATGTCCTGTGCGCCGCGCCCGTACAGGCGGTTGTCGCGCACCGTCGCCCCATAGGGCGGCACGCTCCAGCCTTCCCCCGCCGGCACCACATCCACATGGCTGACCGCCTCCACGCGGCGTTCCTGCTGCCCATACACAATCGCAAGGGCGTTCCCGTCATATTCCACAACCTCAAACCCATCCGCAAGCGCGATGGCGCGGATATACGCAAGCCCCCGCGCCACGCCAGCGCCGCAGGGTTCTCCCGCGCCCGCCGTAGCGGCGTCATACTCCGTGGGGATGCTCAGCAAGCCGCGAAGCTCGCTGACAAACCGTTCCTGATTCCACATCTTCATCACCTAAAAGGGGTACCACAGCTCGGGGTGCGGGGCAAACCAACCGATGACGCCATAAACTGCGAACGCGAGGAAAAGCGCAGCCGCCAGCATCTGAAACCAGAAATCATCCCGGGTCGCTTCCGGCTCGCAGTAGTAGCTGCGTTTCTTGCCCTGCCCGTAGCCGCGCAGTTCCATGGCGTTGGCGATCACGCCCACTTTTTCAAACGTAATAATAATCAGCGGAAACAGGATCATGGAGGTTTGTTTAAGCCTGGCCCCAAGCTTGGCCTTTTTGGGGTCCAGCTCCATGCCCCGCATCTGCATGGCCGCCTTGGTGTTTTCATAATCGCGCATAATATCCGGTATGTAGCGCAGCCCCAGCGAAATCATGGTGCACACCTTGTAGGGAATTTTGAGCGAATACAGCCCGCTGGCCAGTTGGCTGGGCGTGATGCTCAGCGCGAACCACAGGCTGGCCACGAAAACGCTGGCGATTTTGGATAGCCGCGCCAGAAAATACCACAGCGTTTCCCCCGTGATGGGAAAATAGCGGCTGAGGCTGAAAAGCACGGTGGTGCGCCCCACCAGCTTGGAGCCGATCAATGGGTCCGCGATAAAATACAGCAAGATGTTCAGCAGGTTAGTCGCCACCATAAACACAATCACAAACCGCAACCGCCGCAGTTTGGGGTGGATGGAGGCCAGCAGCACGCATTGCAGCGCCAGCCCCGGCGCGAGTATCCGCAAATCAAACGAGGACATCAGCAGGAACAGCGTGGCCGCGAACAGGCGCACCTTGGTTGCGCCGGTCAGCCGTTGCAGGCGTTCCTCCCCCGGCACCAGCGGGATGATGAAGCGGTTATCCATGCCTCTGCCCCCTTTCAAACGCCATAAAGCGCCGGACAAACTTGGCAGGGTCGAGGTTTAGCCGTTGCGCAAGGCGCATCAGCGAGGTTTTTTTCAGGCTGGCCTGCTCCAGCAGCGTTTCATTGCACAGGAGATCAAACGTGTCCCCGTCGCTCAGGATTTTCCCGTGGGACAGCAGAATGGCGCGCTCCGTGTATTCCAGCGCCAGATGCAAATCATGCGTGATAAACAGCACCGCCATCCGGTTGGTTTGGGACAGCGTTTCCACAAACGTCATCATTTCGGTGTAATGGGCAAAATCCTGGCCGGCGGTCGGCTCGTCCAAAATGAGGATGGACGGTTCCAGCGCCAGCATCACCGCGATGGTCACGCGCTTTTTTTGCCCATAGCTCAGCGCGCCAATCGGCCAGTTCCGCATGGGGAACAGCCCGGTCAGCGTCAGCGCCTGCTTCACGCGCCGGTCGGCTTCTTTTTTAGGCACGCGGCGCAGATCCAGCGCGAGGCGCACTTCCTGCCCCACAATATCCTTCACCAGCATCTGGTTGGGGTTTTGCATCACATAGCCGATCTTTTGCGCCAGCTGCGCGATGCTCAGCGCCGTGTAATCCTCCCCCTCCCAGAGGATTTTGCCCTGCTGGGGACGTTCCACCCCGCACAGCAGCCGGGCCAGCGTGCTTTTACCCGCGCCGTTTTCCCCCATCAGGGCAACGCGCTCGCCCCGGCGAAGGGTAAAGCTGATCTCGGAAAGCACGGGCGAATCTTCATACGCAAATGAAACCCCTTCCACTGTGACCGCCGGGTCGCCGGTCGCGGACGGGGGTCTGGTTTCCTGCGCGCCGGTAAAATCCGTAAGCGCTGCGCAATAGGGCGAAAGGTCCAGCGCGTCCAGCGAATCCAGCGCCCCTTCCGGCAGGGGACAATCCGGCGCCAGCTCCATCAGCGCGCTGATGTAGAGCGGCTCGCGAATCCCGTATTGCCGTAGAATGCGGGATTTGAGGATGTCATGCGGCTTTCCGTCCGCCACCACGCGGCCTGCGTTGAGCACAATGATGCGGTCCACCGGGCGGTAGAGCACATCCTCCAGCCGGTGTTCAATAATCAGGGTGGTCACATCCAGATTATTCCGCAAATTTTCGATCAGGTCCATCGCTTCCATGCCGGCTTTGGGGTCCAGCGAAGCGAGAGGCTCGTCAAACAGCAAAATATCCACCTTGCCGTGCAGCACGCCGGCCAGCGCCACTTTCTGTTTCTGGCCGCCGGACAGCTCGTAGGGCAGGTGGTTCAGTTTATCCTGCATGCCAACCAGCGACGCGGCTTGCGCCACCATTGGCAGCATTTCCGCGCGGGGCATGTTTTTGTTTTCAAGCGCGAAGGCGATATCTTCGCCCACGGAAAGCGCGACAAACTGCGCGTCGCTATCCTGCAAAACGGTGCCGACACAACCGTGGCGGTCTTTGACAGCCGCGTCCTGAACCTCCATGCCGTTCACATGGCAGGTGCCCGTAACTGCGCCTTTATAGTAGTGGGGAATCAGCCCGTTGATCACGCTGCCCAGCGTGGATTTTCCGCTCCCGCTGGGGCCCAGAAGCAGCACCTTTTCGCCCTTGAATATCGTCAGGTTGATATCCACAAGCGTAGGTTCCGTCTGGGCCTCGTAGCGGAAACCGAAATGGTCGAACACAATCGCGGGTTCAAGCGGTTTCATGGCGCTCCTTTAATCAGCCGTGCAAACTTGGGGAAGAAGCGCTTTACTGCGCTTCTTCCTCGGTATCGGCGTCTTCCTTCTTCAGGCCCTGCTGTTTTTTATACCGGGCCGCCAACGCGAACAGGATGGGCAGGCCGATCACCACAAACACGCTCGCGTCGCTGATGACCGCGGCCTGAGCCTGCAGGTAGGTGATGGTCAGCTCGCCGCCGAAGAACAGGATGGTAAACAGGGGGGTCACCACGCCAAAGGCCAGCGCCACGCCCAGAATGGCCAGCACGGTGTAGATCACGGCATGCTTCACGGTGAAGATGCCTTCCTTGATTTTAGCGCCGTACACGGGCAGCAGGCCCACGATGAAGCCCGCGACCGCGTTGCCGATGGACCAGTCAAACCAGAAGCCCCAGCCGCCCAGCAGATCGGCAAACACGTTGCCGATAAAGGCAGCCAGCGCGGCGGGCAACGGGCCAAACAGCGCGCCGACGATCACCGGCACAATATAGGCAGAGGACAGTTTGGTATTGGTGAACACAGGGATTCCGCCGTACACCATCAGCACGCCGAAAAGCGCAGCGCCCAGCGCAACGCCCACAACGGTCTGCGTGTTCCATTCACCCAGCAGCAATGCGCCGATAGACTTTTTCTTGCCAGCCATGATGATCTTCCTCCTTAGTGATGATAGGTTCGGGTTTCCGTGGGGATAAGTGCGAACGAAGGATGCTGCCAAAAGAATCCCGTACACACATCCTTGTGTGCCGGAAGTTTGGCGCGAAGGGGATCGGGTTTGTTCGGCTCCGTCGGGGGAGCGTTTCGGAAGTAAGGCCCAGGTTGATGTCCGGAGTGCCTTGGAATACAAGTATTGTAGGGGATTGCCATACTAAAGTCAAGCTTCGGACAACAAAAATGCAGCATTCAGGCACGGTTCGCGGCCAGTTGCTCCAAAGGGACAATGGCGCTGAGCCTTCCGCAAATGAAGGGTTCGTTTGTTGGGTGTGGATTTATACGGCAGCATTTCATGGCTTGCCTTATCGTTTAACTGCGGGGTGCGAGCCCTTTGCTTTCGTAGCGGGGCCAGCTTGGCATAAAAAACGAACCTTCCGCTGCAATGCGTGAAAGGTTCGTTTTTTGATATTCGAGTTATGCGCTTGACCCGGTTCCGCCGCGGCGGGAGCGGGTCGTACGCAAACCCTCACAAAGTGCTTTGTCCACTCGCCTCATAGCCCCGCGGGCTGTTCGCTCGCTGGTTGGGCTTACGCTGCGGCGTGGGGATTTGGGGTTCCACCCCAAACCCCGCCAAGGGTTTCTCCCTTGGAACCTGACAAGGGCTTCGCCCTTGACCCGAATCCGCTGCGGCGGGGGCGGGTTGTACGCAAACCCTCACAAAGTGCTTTATTCGCTCGCCTCATAGCCCCGCGGGCTGTTCGCTCGCTGGTTGGCTTCACGCTGCGGCGTGGGGATTTGGGGTTCCACCCCAAACCCCGCCAAGGGTTTCACCCTTGGAACCTGACAAGGGCTTCGCCCTTGACCCGAATCCGCTGCGGCGGGGGCGGGTTGTACGCAAACCCTCACAAAGTGCTTTATTCGCTCGCCTCATAGCCCTGCGGGCTGTTCGCCCGCTGGTTGGCTTCACGCTGCGGCGTGGGGATTTGGGGTTCCACCCCCAAACCCCGCCAAGGGTTTCACCCTTGGAACCTGACAAGGGCTTCGCCCTTGACCCGAATCCGCTGCGGCGGGGGAAAATGGTTATTTGATGGTTTTCGCGCGGATGTATTGAATGATGGTATCCGCCGCCGCATCCAGCGCAAGCCCCGTGGTGTTGAGCATCATGTGGTAGTTGCTGCGGTGCCCCCAGTTGCCGTCGGCAAAAAAGTTGTAGTACCCCTGCCGTTGCTTGTCCACCTTGCGCACGCGTTCCTTCGCCTGATCGTACGGCAGGTTTTCCTTTTGCATAATCCGCTCGATCCGCGCGCTCACATCGCCGTACAAAAACACGCTGATCAGGTTCGGCTGCCCCTTAAGCACATAGTTGGCGCAACGCCCCACAATCACGCAGGGGCCTTTCAGACTCACGCGGGTGATGGCTTCAAACTGGGCCATAAAAATACGGTGGTTCAGGGGTATGTCGCCCGCGCCGGCCGCCGAGGGCAGATCGCCCATCCCGGTTACCAGCGGAAACAGATAACTGGGCGTGTTCTTTTCATCGTGATTTTCAAACAGCGCTTCGCAGATGCCGCTTTCGCGGGCGGCCAGGGTGAGAATTTCCTTGTCGTAAAAGGGCACGCCAAGTTTATCCGCCACAAGCTTGCCGATGTCGTGGCCGCCGCTGCCATATTCGCGCCCGATTGCAATGATGGCTTTCTCCGCCTCCATAACCGTCACTCCCCCGCCATAATTGAATTGTCATTATCTGTAACCCTATTATACAGCAGGCGGGCGGGCGATGTAAACCTTTCGGCCATGAACAGTCGGTGAATATTCGGGTGCGCGGGCGGGTTACTCGGCTTTTATCGGCGTTTGAACGGTATGCGCGCCATCCTCCGCGCTTTTCAACCGGGTAAAGATCATGCGCCCCGCGCTGGTTTGCAGCACGGTGGTTACGGTCACGCTTACGTTTTCGCCCACAAAGCGGCGGCCGTTGTCCACCACGATCATGGTGCCGTCGTCCAGGTACGCGACGCCCTGCCCCGGCTCCTTGCCTTCGCGGACAATCTGCACCGTCATTTCTTCCCCCGCCATCAGCATGGGTTTGACGGCATTGGCCAAATCGTTGATGTTCAGCACGCTGATGCCGCTGACGCCCGCAACCTTGTTGAGGTTATAATCATTGGTAACCACCACGCCGCCATGGTCGCGGCACAGGCGCAGGAGCTTCACATCCACCTCCGCAATGTCCGGGTAGTCGGTATCGTCCACCACCACATTGCGTTTCAGCTCGGTTTGCAGCTTGCCAAGCACATCCAGCCCCCTGCGGCCGCGCGCGCGGCGAAGGCTGTCCCCGCTGTCGGCAATGTGCCGCAGCTCCGCCAGCACAAACTGCGGGATCACGATATCCCCTTCCAAAAAGCCCGCCTTGGCAATGTCAAAAACGCGCCCGTCAATAATGACCGACGTATCCAGATATTTATGCGGGATGCCCGCGCAGGGCGCGGATGCCGACCGGGGCGCGAGATCCGCATCGTCCGCGTCCGCGTCATCATCATCCTCGTCGCCGGCCAGCATCAGGGCCGCGTCGTCCAGCATATGGGTCAGGGAGCCGCTTTTTTTGAGCCGAAGCCGGAAACGGCGGCGTTCCTGTTTGCTTTCATGGTAGCGCCGATAGCCGATTTGCATGCCCAACGTGCCCAACAGCAGGTAGACGATGGCGCTCACGCTGATGGTCAGCAGGCTCGCCCCGGCGGATAATATCAGCTGATTGGTCAGCGCGGCTACCGCAAGCCCCGCGATCAGCCCGATGCTGGAAAACAGAATTTGCTGCGTGGGCATGCTTGACCACCGGCGTTCCACCGCCGTGGAAATCTGCATTACCTGCCGGATAATCCCCTTGGAAAGCAAGAAAAGCAGCAGCGCGCCCAGCAGGCACAGCACGCAGTAGACTATCGCCAGCCCAAAGGGGCGCTCAAAAGCCTGCGGATACATCCGGGTGATAAGCGGCATGGCCAACGCGGCGGCCCCCGCGCCAATGCCCGCGCCCACCAGCGTAATCAGAAGCCGAAGCAGACGCTCCAGCGTTTTATTCTTCAACATTTCGGAATCCCTTCCTTAATAAATGAACTAATGAACCACAGCCAGCGCCTGCGTGAGCGTATCCACGCCCGTGACGCGCGCGCCGCTAACGGGGGCTAAGTTTTTCAGGTTTTGCTTGGGCACGAGAAGCTCGGTAAAACCAAGGCGCACGCACTCCGCGATGCGCCGCTCCACCTGCGCGATGGGGCGAACCTCGCCGCACAGGCCAATTTCCCCCATCACGCACAGGGATTGGGATAGCTGAAAGTTTTCAAGGCTGGAAGCCACGGCGAGGCAAACCGCCAGATCCGCTGCGGGATCGTCCAGCTCCAACCCGCCGGCGACGTTCACGTACACATCCTGATCAAACAGCTTTTTCCCCGCGCGCTTTTCCATCACGGCCAGCAACAGCGCTACGCGGCCGGAATCCACGCCGCCCACGGTGCGCCGGGGCATGTTGTAAAAGCTATGCGCGGCCAACGCCTGCAAATCGCACAGGATCGGGCGGCTGCCCTGCATGGCGCAAAACACCACGCTGCCGCTCGCGCCCCGCGCCCGTTGCGACAGCAGGGATTCGCTGGGGTTGCTGACCGGGAATATCCCCTTTTGGCGCATTTCAAACACGCCCAGCTCATTGATGCTGCCAAAGCGGTTTTTAACCGCTCGGAGCAGCCGGTACTCGTGCTGGCGGTCGCCCTCAAAGCTGAGCACCGTATCCACCATATGCTCCAGCACCCTCGGCCCTGCCAGGCTGCCTTCCTTGGTTACGTGCCCTACCAGAAACACCGAAACCCCGCTGGTTTTCGCATAGCGGATAATAGCTGCCGCGCTTTGCCGCACCTGCGATACGCTGCCCGGGGCGCTGGCGGATTCCTCGCTGACCATGGTCTGAATGCTGTCCACCACCAACACGTCCGGCTGAAGGTTTTCGCATTTGCCAAGGATGCTTTCCACGCTGTTTTCGGCCAGCACCAGCAACTGATCCTGCCGCACATCCAGTCGGTTGGCGCGCATCTTGATCTGGCGGGCGCTTTCCTCGCCGCTCACATACAGCACGCGCCGGTTTTCGCTCAGCTCCGCGGCCACCTGCAACAGCAGCGTGCTTTTGCCCACGCCCGGGTCGCCGCCCAGCAGGATCACGCTGCCGTCCACCAGTCCGCCGCCCAGCACGCGGTCCAACTCGTCGTTGCCGGTGGATACGCGAACCTCCTGCATTTCAGTCACATCCGCAAGGAGGGTGGCGGCGGTTGCGGTCGTCTGGTATTTAGCGGCTTTTTCCGCGGTTTTGGTAACCGCCGCGGTTCCAGCCGTCCGATGCTGCTCCTCAAAAGTGTTCCACTCGCCGCAATCCGGGCAGCAGCCCAGCCAGCGGGGGGTTTCATAGCCGCAGGAGGCGCAGACAAATACTGTTTTCTCCTTTGCCAAGCTGATCCTTTCCGGCGCGCAAAGCGCCTGAAGTACGCCGCGTGGAACGCTCTGCCTGCTTTTGCGGGCGGGGCGTCGTTCCTTCGGGCGATGAATGGGTCCGGCCCGCCTGCGCAGGCGAAACCGGCGGTATAAGGGCAAATCAAGATATGTATACAATTTGAGTATAGCACGATTTTCGAAAAAGAAACAGGCAGCCCGCCAGAATTTGCAGTTGATTAACAATTGCGCCGCACGCCCGTAAAGGGGATCGTCATCCGAACCAAACCGCCGCTAAAATGGGTCGGGAAAGAATGTCCTGTGCAGCGTCGGAGAACAGCCCAGCTCCCAAAGCGCAGTCCTTCAAAGGCGGATGGCCCAAAGGCTGCGGGCCGCCGGCAAACCCTCGCCACAGTAAAAGGTGCAAGCGCAAGGCTCCCCGGGGGCGCATCGGCATTGCCGCTTGCCCTCGAAAAGCCTGAATTGGGCACGCCATTCTGCCGGAACGCCATGGGCGCTAAAGGCATCTTGTGGCGTGGTTTATGGTTTCCTTCAGTTTTTCAATCCTCTGACCCCAAAGGCCGGTAATGCTGTCGGTATGCCCATTGCCGGCGGTTCCGGCTCATGACAGCGCGGTTTTATCGGTTCGCTTCTCTTACGGCTTAGTATGCGGTTTTACCGGTTCGCTTCTCTTACGGCTTAGTACGCGGTTTTGCCGCCTCGTTTCGTTTACGGCTCAGTACGCGATTTTCCCGCCTCGCTTTTCGAAATATCCTGTCGCCCGGCTACGCCTTACGGTCCGCTTCGTCCCCAGCCTTTTTTTCTTTCGCGCGGGCATAGTCGAACACAGCCTGCGCCGTTTTCTCCGTCATGCCATCCACGGCGCGCAATTCCTCCACGCTTGCGCCCAAAATGGCCGGCAAGCTGCGAAACGCGCGCAGAAGGGCAATTTTGCGCTTTTCCCCAATCCCTTCGATGCCGGTCAGCTCGCTGGCAATGCCCGCCTTGCCGCGCAACGCGCGGTGCTGGGTGATGCCGAAACGGTGGGCTTCGTCGCGCACGCGCTGCACTAAATGCAGGGCGTTGCTGCGCTTATCCAGTACGATAGGGGCCTCCCGGCCGGGCAGGTAAATTTCCTCAAACCGTTTGGCCAGGCCAAACATGGGCAGGCTCACCCCCGCGTCCAGCATGGCGCGGTGGGCAAACGCAAGCTGCTGAGGGCCGCCGTCAATCAGCACCACATCCGGGAAGAGGCTGAAACGTCCCTCCTCCAGCGGCAAACCGGCCTGCTCCCGCTCCCTTTTTTCCTGAAGGCCGTGGGTGAACCGGCGGCCGATCACCTCCGCCATGGAGGCAAAGTCGTTGGCGCCTTCTACCGTTTTGATGCGGAAATGGCGGTACTGTTTTTTGGCGGGCATACCCCCGTGAAACACCACCATCGAGGCCACGGACAGCACGCCCTGCGTGTTGGAAATATCGTACCCCTCAATGCGTTCCGGCAGGGTGGGCAGGTTGAGCGCGGTTCTCAGCTCCTCCATGGCCAGCACCGTTTGCGCGTGGCGGATGCTTTCGCTCTGTTGGCGTTTAAGCAGCGCGTCCGCCGCGTTTTTCTGGCAGATGCCCATCAGGGCGGCTTTTTCGCCCCGCTGGGGGCACAGCAGCGTCACGGCCGCGCCGCGCCGTTCCCTCAGCCACTGTTCCAACTCCTCCCGGTCCTCCCCGGCCGCCTCGATCAGTATCTCACGCGGGATGGAGCGGCCATCCTCGTAATGCTGGGGGATAAAGCCTTCGATGATCTCCGCCGGGGTGTCGCCGCCGCAGTTTTCCAGCACATACGCCTGCCCGCCCTCAATGCGGCCGCTTCGGATGTGCAAAAGCTGAACGATCGCGTCGTTCGCGTCCATCGCAACGGCAATCAGGTCCTGCTCCACATCCCGGGTCTGGATGGCGAGCTGGCGCTCGGTAATGGACTGCACATCCGCAATTTTATCGCGAATCGCCGCCGCCTGCTCGTATTCCATGCGTTCCGAGGCGGCGTTCATTTTCTCGGTCAGCTCGCGGAGAATGCCCTTGGCGTCTCCGTTTAGAAAATCAACGGCGCGGCGAAGAATCGCCTGATAGTCCGCTTCGCTGATGTACCCCGCGCACGGGGCCATGCACTGGCCCGTGGAATGGTACACGCAGGGGCGGTACGGATGCCCCAGCGGAAGCTTGAGCGAACAGCGCCTGAGCGGAAAATAACGGCTCAGCTCGTTAAGCACCTGACGCACGGCCGTAGCGCCAATGTACGGCCCAAAGTAGCGGTAACCGTCGCGCGGGTCCAACTGACGCGCGACCGTCAGGCGCGGAAATGGCTCCGCCGGGTCATAGCGCAGGTAGGGATACTGCTTGTCATCCTTTAGCAGGATGTTATAAAACGGGCGGTGCAGCTTGATAAGGTTGCACTCCAGCGTGAGCGCCTCAAAGTTGGTGCGGCACAGGATAATATCAAAATCATCCACTCGGCTGACCATGGCGCGCACCTTCGGGGTATGGTTTTCAAACGCGTGAAAATACTGTCGCACGCGGTTTTTCAAATTTTTCGCCTTGCCGATGTAGATGATTGCGCCTTCGCTTTTCATCAGATAACAGCCGGGGCTGTCCGGCAACATGTTGATCTTGTGCTGTAACGGGTCTGTCATCCTTTTCATCCTCCCTGCGCGGGGTTTCCCTTTCCTATTTTACGCGCGAGCGGCCCCGCGCGCAATAGGCGGCGCGCGGCGCGAACGGCGGGCCGACATTTTGCCCGATCGGCAGGAATGAGGCGTTTGGAAGGCGAACCCTTCATTTACTAAATATTTTGGCAAATTTATGCCAAACGATCGGAGGCTTTCTTTATGCTCAAGGGAATCTCCCCGCTGTTATCGCCGGAATTGCTCAAGGTGTTGGCGGAAATGGGTCACGGTGACGAGTTGGTCATTGGCGACGGCAATTTTCCGGCAACGACGATGGGTCAGCGTTGCGTCCGCTGCGATGGTCACGGCGCAAACGAATTGCTGGACGCGATCCTGCAACTGATGCCTCTGGATGATTTTGTGGACGCGCCCGTCACCCTGATGGCCGTTGTTCCCGGCTCCGTTCCGGGCGGCGAGCCGCCCATCTGGGCGGAGTTCCGTAAAACCGTCCAAAAGCGCGAGCCGAAAGCCGCCATCGGCTTTGAGGAGCGTTTCGCGTTTTATGAGCGCAGCCGCAAGGCGTTTGCCACGGTGCAAACGGGCGAGGGCGCGCTGTACGCGTGCATCATCCTGAAAAAGGGCGTCATTCGCGCCTGACAGGAACCGCCGCCCATGGAAAGGCGGAAGTCTAATGGGGCAAAGGCCCCTGCGCGGGGTTTAACGCGAACGCTCCCACAGCCGTCTGGCAAAGCCAACAAACCGGCCCCTGCCGCCGCAGGCGGGGTGCCAGCCCATTGCAAAACGACATTCTTTCTTTCATTTCTATCACTCTGTGGCCCTCCTCCGTGCAGATTGGGAGGAGGGTCTTTCTATGACGAACGCCAAGGTTTTTAACTTCCCGCTTCCGCTGCCACGGCGGGGGCGCGTCCGGTTCGCCGCCCGCCAGCGTTGCGAATTTCAAATTTTCGTCGGTTTTCGATAGTAATTTTTTTAGCTCCGCCCCTCATCCACAGCGCATTTCGGCCATTTTCCCACCAGATATAGCGGTTCCGCAATCGGTGGCATACAAACAGTTTGTGTGAACCGTTCAGCTTCCGCTTTAGAAGCATCGGCCGCGTGAGGAAACGCGCCTTTAACGAACCTCTCAAAAGTACCGTTGTGTTTTCAGTAGCTTTCGCCAGTTTCCCAAACACGAACAAAACAATTATTCAAAAGTTTAGTTGATTTTAATGTTGACAAAACTAAACCGTTTGGTTTATAATACGTTTGCATTGAAGAAGTACGTTCAGTTCCCTCAGACCGTTCAGCCGACGTTTCGGTTGGCGGAGCCCGCGCGACGGATTTCATGCGCAAACCACTTGCGCAAAGAAATAGAGAACCCCAAAAAAATCAAGGAGGAACCCCACATGAAAAAGATCGTCGCTCTTGTTCTGGCAACACTGTTGGTTCTGTCCATGTTCAGCGTCGCCGCGATGGCGGAAGACAAACCGCTGATCGTAATCATCACGCCGAGCCACTCCAACCCCTACTTTAAAACCGTTGCCGACGCGGCCTCCGCCAAGGCTACCGAGCTGGGCTATGACTTCCTCGTGATCCAGCATGACGACGACGTGACCAAGCAGTCCGAGGCGTTTGATACCGCCATCGCCCGCAAGGCCGCCGCGATCATCTGCGACAACGCCGGCGCGGACGCCACCATCGAGCCCGTGCAGCGCGCCAAGGCTGCCGGCATCCCCACCTTCCTGGTAGACCGTGAAATCAACTCCACCGGCGACGCCGTGGCGCAGATGGTTTCCAACAACTATCAGGGCGCGAGCCTCGTTGCGGAATACTTTGTGGAGCAGATGGGCGAAGCCGGCAACTACGTTGAGCTGACCGGCAAAGAGTCCGACACCAACGCCGGCGTGCGTTCCAAGGGCTTTCACGATGTAATCGACCAGTACACCGACATGAAAATGATCGAGCAGCAAACCGCCAACTGGGATCAGACCGAAGCCTATTCCAAGATGGAAAGCATCATCCAGGCCCAGGGCGCCGAGAACATCAAGGGCGTTATCTGCGGCAACGACACCATGGCCATGGGCGTCATCGAGGCCTGCCTCAAAGCCGGCATGAAGGACGTAGTCGTTTGCGGGTTTGACGGCAGCAACGACGTGCGTGACTCCATCCTCCGCGGCGAAATCAAAGCCACCGGCCTCCAACCCATCGCTTACATCGCCGAGCAGGCCGTTGTGCAGGCTGACGAGTACATCAAGAACGGCAAGACCGACAAGGAAGAAAAGCAGCTGATGGACTGCGTGCTGATCACCAAAGACAACGCCGCCAAGCTGGACAACTTCGCTCTGGCCGACTAATACTCATCGTAACCCTACTGAGGGCGGCGCGCGGTTCTGCCGCGCGCCCGCCCTCCTTTTTTGAAGAAGGGGCGAAGCACCATGAAGAACAACCGGGCAAAAATCCTCAAATGGGCTGGCGTGGCCGCGCTGGTCGCGCTGATCGCGCTCACCTGCCGCGTAACGCTCATCCCCGACGAAGCGCCGACGACCGTCGTAAATGCCGAGGGGCAAACCGTGACCGTTGAAAAGCTGTCCGTCGCGGAGCAATACTGCGCGGATAATTGGGACAGCAAAATTGTGCCCACCATCAAAGAGCGCGCCGTGGATATGGTCGCCTTTGTGAAGGATGTGGAAACCGACCTCACCGCGGCCGGCCTGAAATACGGCAACCGCGCTAATGAAACCAGCGCCTGGAGCTTCTGCGTAAAAGGCGATGTCAAAGTGCTCGATATCGAAAACCCTGAAAAGCCCAACAAAACCTTGCTGGTGCTGGATTTGGCCCCCTATGACAGCCAGCCGGACTGCAAGCTGTTTTACGGCAGGGTTTTTTCTTCCAATATCAAAAACGCGATCCGCGACGGCGTAGGCTTCCTGCACCTGGACGATTTTGCCAATCAGGTGGAGTTTGCCGACCTCACCAACGCTTTTAACAACAAAGTGAAAACAGACGTAATCGCCAAGCACGAAGCCAGCGATCTGAAAGGTAAAGAATTTACCTACTACGGCTGCATTTCGCTTACGGACGCTACCTACGATAATCTGGTAGTGGTGCCCGTAGAGCTTACAGTCGCGGGAGGCTGATCGATATGGAAACAACGCTTCGCCCGGTGATGGAGGCGATCGGCATCACCAAGCTGTACCCCGGCACCGTCGCGCTTAACCAAGTCGATTTTTCGGTTTATCCGGGTAAGGTAAACGTTTTAATCGGTGAAAACGGCGCGGGTAAATCGACCCTGATGAAGATACTAGCCGGCATCGAAAAACCCACCGAAGGCCGCGTGCTGCTGGATGGGCAGGAGGTGCATTTTACCGATACCCGCGAAGCCAGCGCCCATGGCGTGGGCATCATCCATCAGGAGTTGAACCTGTTTCCCGATATGCGCGTGGCGGATAACATGTTTGCCGGCAAGGAAATTTCCAATTACGGCGTAATCGACCGCAAGGCGCAGACCAAGCTCGCCTCGCAGGTGCTGGATAAGCTTCAGCGCGGCATCAACCCCAACGAGTTGATGCTGAACCTTCGCGTGGGGCAACAGCAAATTGTGGAAATCGCCAAAACCATGCTGGAAAAACAGCTAAAGGTTTTAATCATGGACGAGCCGACCAGTTCGCTCTCTAACGCCGAGGTGGAGGTGCTCTTTCACCTGATTGAGGACCTCAAGTCGCAGGGTATCGCCATCATTTACATTTCCCACCGGTTGGAAGAAATTATCCGCATCGGCGATTTTGTAACCATCCTGCGGGACGGGCAGCGCGTGGCCAACGCCGAGGTTAAGGATATCTCCGTGAATTGGATTATTGAGCACATGGTCGGCCATTCCAACCTCACCATTGAAAAGCTGCCCTACCCGGGCGAGCCGGAACCGGTGATGACCGTAACGGATTACTGCCTGCCGCGCGTTGGCGGCGGCTGGACGGTCGATCACGTAAGCTTTACGCTGCACAAGGGCGAAGTGCTGGGCATCTACGGCCTCATGGGCGCGGGCCGCACCGAGCTGGTCGAAAGCCTGATGGGGCTACACCCCGAATCAACCGGCAAGCTGGTGCTGGCGGGCGAAACCATCGAAAAGCCCAGCATTCCGGAGCAGATTGCGCGCGGCATGGTGCTGGTGCCGGAGGATCGGCAGCGCGACGGGCTGGTGCAAACCATGTCCATCGCCAACAACCTGCTGCTGACCAGCATCCCGCACTTTACCCACAACGGCGTAATCCGCAAGGATCAGTGCAAGAATGCCGTGGATTGCACCGTGCGCGATATGCAAATCAAGGTCGCGGATGTGAAGCACCTGATTTCCAGCCTTTCGGGCGGCAACCAGCAAAAGGTGGTTATCGGCAAATGCGTTATGGCCAACGCGCGCGTATTCATGATGGACGAGCCCTCCAGAGGCATCGATGTAGGCGCGAAAACGGATATTTTTATCCTCATGCGCAAGTTTGCCGCGCAGGGTAACGGCGTCATTTTCGTGGGCAGCGAGCTCAAGGAGATTATGTCGGTTTGCGACCGCGTGCTGGTGATGAGCAACGGCAAAATCACCGCCGACCTCGCCGGGGCGGAAATGACCGAGGCCGCGCTGGTGGCCGCGTCCGCCGCCAATCTGTTTACAGGGAAAGCCGCCACTATCGAAGGGAGCGTCATACAATGAACAGCACTGTATCCAACCGCAAGCCGCAGGCCGGCGTGTCCTTGGGCATGATTTTGCTCAAGGGCCGCACGTTTATCGCGCTGGCGATTCTGCTACTTTATTTTTCCCTGCGCGCGCCCAACTTTACCGAGTGGGGCAGCGTTGTGCTGATGGTGAAGCATGCTTCCATATACGGCCTTTTAGCGTTGGGTATGACCATGGTCATTATCACCGGCGGCATTGACCTGAGCGTTGGCTCCATCGTCGGCCTGTCCGGCATGATTACCGGCGGCATGCTCATCGAAGGCATTCGCCTGCCGTGGATCGCGGGCACCCTGTACCCCAACGTGCCGCTGATTCTTTTGATCGTGTTCCTGTTGGCCATTCTCGTTGGCCTGTGCTCCGGCGAGCTGATCGCGCGGCTGAAAGTGCCGGCCTTCATCGCAACGCTGGGCGCGATGTACATCTGCCGCGGCGCGGCCATGCTCCGCAGCGGCGGCGCGACCTTCCCCAACCTGTTTGGCGACGCGGCCAAGGGCAACCTCGGCTTTGACCTGATTGGCGCGGGCAGCATCCCGGGCATCGACGTGCCTTACTCCATCCTGATTTTCATTGCGATGGCGCTGATCGCCGCGTTCATCATGAAAAAAACGCCGCTGGGCAATCAGATTTACGCCGTGGGCGGCAACGAGCGCGCCGCGCAGCTTTCCGGCATCAAAATCCACAAGGTCAAGGTGTTTGTGTACATCTTCTCCGCGCTGCTCGCCTCCATGAGCGGCATCATCATGACCAGCCAGCTTCGCGCGGCCCACCCGGCCACCGGCGAAAGTTGGGAAATGAACGCCATCGCGTCCGTGGTTCTGGGCGGCACGTCCATGAGCGGCGGCGTGGGCACCATCGGCGGCACCATTATCGGCGTGCTGGTGATTACCGTGCTCAACGACGGCATGATTATGATGGGCGTCAGCTCGTTCTGGCAAATGGTCATCAAGGGCGTCGTGATTATCTTTGCGGTCGTGATTGACCTTGTGCAGAAGGATCTGCAAAAGAAAGCCGCTTTGGCCGCAAGGCTCAAGTAAACCGCGCGAAAGCTCCGGGACGGCCCGCTCCCCCGCGGGGCGTCGCCGCGCCCGGCGGCAAAAGGCACATCCCCTGCCGCAGGCCGGCCCGGCGGACGGCAACAGCCTTCCCGCCGCGCCCCGCCTTTCCCCACCGTTACTCCGCAAAAAGGAGGCTCCGCCATGGACGCCCAAACCATTCAACAACTGGCTAACCAGCGCCGCGCCGACGCGATCACCATGATCCACAACGCCAACACCGGCCACACCGGCGGCGCGATGAGCTCGCTGGATATCCTCTCCGTGCTTTATTACGATGTGCTCCGCGTGCGCCCGGAGGAACCCGCGTGGCCGGACCGCGACCGTTTTCTGCTTTCCAAAGGGCACAGCGTGGAAGGATATCTGGCCATACTGGCTGACCGGGGCTTTATCCCAAAGGAGGAGCTTCGCACTTTTTCGCAGGCCGGCAGCCGACTGATCGGCCACCCCAACAACAGCACGCCCGGCGTGGAAGTTTGCACCGGCGCGCTGGGGCACGGCTTACCCGTAGGGGTCGGCATGGCGCTGGCCGCCAAGCGCACAAAGAAGGACTACCGCACCTTTGTGCTCATGGGGGACGGCGAGCAGGCTGAAGGCAGCGTTTGGGAAGCCGCGATGGCCGGGGCCAACTACCATCTGGACAATCTGTTCGCCATCATCGACCGCAACGGCCTGCAAATCAGCGGCCCCACAGAAAACGTGATGGCGCTTGAAAACTTCCGCGACAAATGGGAGGCGTTCGGCTGGGATGTGTGCGAGCTGGACGGCAACGACCCGGGCGCGCTGCTTCACTACTTCCACACCGTGCCAAACGAAGGCAAGCCGCATTGCCTGATTGCCCATACCGTAAAGGGAAAGGGCCTGCCCTATGCGGAAAACCGCAAGGAGTGGCACCACAAGGTGCCCACCGCCGAGCAATGCGAGGAAGGCTGCGCCGCGCTGGGCGTGAAGGGGGTTGACTGGGCATGAAAACAGAAGCGGTTCGCATGGCCTTTACCCGCACGCTTTTGGAGCTGGCGCAAAAGGACCCCACCCTGTTCGCGGTTGCTACGGACAGCCGCGGCAGCGTTACGCTGACGGACTTTGCCGATGCGTTGCCCAACCAGTTTGTGGAATGCGGCATCGCGGAACAGGACGCGATCGGCATTTCCGCGGGGCTGGCCAACGGCGGCCTCCGGCCGTTTGTTTGCGGCCCGGCCTGCTTTTATTCGCTGCGCTCGGCCGAGCAGGTCAAGGTGGATGTTGGGTACAGCCACATGAACGTAAAAATTATCGGGGTATCCGGCGGGGTCAGCTACGGGGCGCTCGGCTCCACGCACCACGCCACACAGGATATCGCGCTGTTGCGCGCGACGCCCGGCTTGCAGATATTCCTGCCCTCCGACGGGCCGCAAATGGAGGCGCTCACGCGCTATTTAGCCCAATCCGACGAACCCGCCTATGTGCGCATGGGGCGCGGCGCAGTGCCCACCGTGTATGAAGGCGAAGCGCCCTTTACGCCCGGCAAGGCAAACTGCCTCCGCAGGGGCGTAAACGCGGCGATCATCGCTTGCGGGGAAATGGTCTACCCCTCCCTTCAGGCGGCAGAAATTCTGGCCGGCGAGGGCACGGAGGTGTCCGTGTACGATATGCACACCCTGCGCCCGCTGGACGAGGCCGCCATTGTGGAAGCCGCGCAAACCGGCTGGGTGGTCACCGTGGAGGAGCATGATGTGCACGGCGGCCTTGGCGGCGCGGTCGCGGAGGTGTTGGCCCAGCAAAAGCCCACCCGCATGCGCATTTTAGGGTTGCCGGACGAAAAGCTTTACACCGGCACAAGCGCCGAGGTGTTCGAACATTACGGCCTTACGCCGCAGGGAATCGCGCAGGCTGTGCGGCAGGGGCGGTGAACCGGATGCAACGGTACGTGATCGCCATTGATCAAAGCACCTCGGCCAGCAAGGGGTTTTTGCTGGATAGCCGGGGCGGCATCGTGCGGCGCTGTTTAAAACCCCACCGTCAGGACTATCCCAAGCCCGGCTATGTGGAGCACGACGCGGAGGAAATCTGGCAAAACGTTCGCGAATGCGTAGCGGAAATGGCTTCGGGGCTTGAACCGGCCCAAATTGCCGCCATCGGGCTTAGCAACCAGCGGGAAACCACCGTGCTGTGGGATCGGGCGACCGGCATGCCGCTGTGCCCCGCCGTGGTATGGCAGGACGTGCGCGGCGAGGCGCTGTGCGCCGCTTTGAGCGACCACGCGGCAGCGGTTACGGAAAAAACCGGCCTCACGCTGTCCGCCTATTACCCTGCCGCCAAGGCGGCCGCGGTGTTTCAGGAGCGGCCAGAGCTTTCGCGGCTGGCCCACGAAGGCATGCTCTGCATGGGCACGGTGGACAGCTACCTTGTGTACCGCCTGACCGGCGGGCGCGTGTTCCGCACGGATGTGAGCAACGCAAGCCGCACCGAGCTGTGCGACATCCGCGCCCTGCGGTGGGACCCGGCGCTGTGCGCGCTGTTTGGCATCCCGATCGGGTGTTTACCGGAGATTACCCCTTCGGATGGGGATTTTGGGCAAACCGCCTGCGAGGGCCTGCCGGCAGGCATTCCGATTACCGGGGTGATGGGCGACAGCCACGCGTCCCTCTTTGGGCAGGGCTGCCTAAACAGCGGCATGGCCAAGGCGACCTTCGGCACCGGCAGCAGCGTGATGATGAACGTCGGCCCGGCGGTCATTCCTTCGCATAACGGTCTTTCCGCCTCCGTCGGCTTTGGGTACCGGGGCGCTACCTGCTACGTATTGGAGGGCAACGTGACCTGCTCGGCGGATACGCTGTGCTGGCTGCGCGACGGCACCGGGATGGTCCCGGAGATTGAGGCGGTGGAACCGCTGGCCGCGAGCGTGCCCTCCACGGAGGGGGTCTATCTGGTGCCGGCGTTTTCCGGCCTTGGCGCGCCTTACTTTGACAGCCGCGCCCGCGCCGCGTTCATCGGCATGAACCGGGGCACCCGGCGGGCGCATATGGTTCGCGCGGCGCTGGAAAGCATCGCGTACCAGGATGCGGACATCATCGCCGCCATGCGCCGGGACACAGGCAGCGCGGTCTCGGAACTTCGGGTGGATGGCGGCCCGACCCGTAACCATTTGCTGATGCAGTTTTTGACCGACTTGCTGGGTTGCGGGGTACGTTTAAGCGCGCAGGGCGAGCTGAGCGCGCTGGGCGCCGGCTACATGGCGGGCCTGACCGCCGGCCTGTACGAAAATCTGGAAACCATCCCCGCCCGTCAGGAAACCGGAACCGCTTACCGCCCCGCCATGGAAACGGCCGCGCGCGACGCGTTGCTGGCTGGCTGGCGCGACGCGGTCAACCGTTGCCGCACAACCTAACGTAACCACGGGCGTTCACCGCCCGATAAGGAGGAACAAGCATGGCAACCTTTGGCGTACTTATCAGTAACCGAAGCTTCTTTCCCGCGCATCTGGTGCTCACCGCGCGCGAGAAACTCCTCGCGGCGCTTGCTCAGTGGGGGCACCGTGCCGTTACGCTTTCCACCGAGGATACCTTCATGGGCGAAACCATGACCTACGACGAAGCCAAAAAATGCGCGGCGCTGTTTAAGGCTCACGCGGACGAACTGGACGGCATCATCATCAGTCTGCCCAACTTTGGCGAGGAAACCGGCATCGCGGACGCCATCCGCTGGAGCGGCCTTACCTGCCCGATCCTGATTCAGGCGTGCGACGACGACTTTGACAAGCTCCAGCTGGAAAATCGGCGCGACGCTTTCTGCGGCAAGCTGAGCCTGTGCAATAACCTGTACCAGTACGGCATCCCCTATTCGCTTACGGCGCGGCATACCTGCGCGGTGGACGGCGAGGAATTCCGGGCCGATGTGGATTGGTTTGCACGGGTTTGCGCGGTGGTCAAAGCCATGCGCACCGCCCGCATCGGGCAAATCGGCGCGCGCGTGATGCCCTTCCGCACGGTGCGCTATTCCGAAAAACTGCTGCAACAAAGCGGGATCACCGTGGAAACGGAAGATTTCAGCGAGATTTTGGCCGATATCAACGCCATTACCGATGAAAGCCTGATTGCCGCCAAGGTGGCGGAGATTACCGGCTATGGCGAGATCGCGCCCGGCACCGCCAACCAAAAGCTGGTGAAACAGGCCAAGCTGTGCATCGCCATTGAAAACTGGATGGCGGAACACCATTGCGACGCAAGCGCCATTCAGTGCTGGGATAGCGTTGAAGCTAACTACGGCTGCGCCATGTGCCTGGTAATGAGCATGATGGGGCAAAAGGGAATGCCCAGCGCCTGCGAAACCGATATTATGGGCGCGGTCAGCATGCTGGCGCTGCTCAAGGCGGGCGACGTGCCCCCGATTTATCAAGATTGGAACAATAACTATCAAAACGAGCCGGATAAGTGCATCAATGTCCATTGCAGCAACTATCCCGCCTGCGCGTTTGCGGAAAAGCCGGAGATCGGCAATCTGGACATTCTGGCCACAACGCTTGGGGCCGACGTCAGTTTCGGCGCTCTCAAAGGTCGCGTGCGCCCCTCCGCGATGACGTACCTCAAGGTTTCAACAGACGATAAGCATGGCATGATCAAGTGCTATGTAGGCGAGGGAACCTTTACGGACGATCCGCTGCCCACCTTTGGGGGCGTAGCGGTTTGCGAGGTGCGAAACCTGAACGGGTTAATGCGGTACCTGACCAAAAACGGGTATGAACATCATGTGGCGCTTGCGCAGGCAAACTGTGCCGATGTGCTGGAAGAAGCGCTGGGTAATTACATGGGTTGGGAAGTATACCGGCATAGCTGACGATGCCGGAAAAGCGTATCCGAGCATTCGCTTCCGCCGGGAGCCCTCCTTCTTCCGGCGGGGGAAAAGATAGGGGCCGTCTGAATCAGACGGCCCCTCAAACTGTTCAAAACCCCCGCCGCAGCGAAACCGGGTCAAGGGCAAAGCCCTTGTCAGGGTGTGCACTGCCCCAGGATAAACAGACAGACAGAAAAACCCCCTGGCGTAAAATAACGCGAGATTACGCGA
>Ga0209098_1000458_pt1 | contig 45273 bp, 46 predicted proteins | sample AD_JPNHW1_MetaG_FD_184429 | JGI IMG/M metagenome (GOLD analysis project Ga0209098, IMG submission 184429) | Active sludge microbial communities of municipal wastewater-treating anaerobic digesters from Japan - AD_JPNHW1_MetaG (SPAdes) (version 2) | ecosystem: Engineered > Bioreactor > Anaerobic...
CTATCACCCGATAGGATACCCCAACATAACCATGAAGATTTACAAGGTTTTTATAGTCCTTATACTTTTCTGCTAGTTCAATTGCTTTTAGTCCAATTTCAATTGATTTGTAAGGCTCTGAGTTGCGAAGCTCCCAAGTGAGTTTTGTGAGGATTTCTATTTGCGATGAGTCATTTACCGAATTAAGCTTATTGTAAAGTGAATCAATTTTCTTGTCCTTTGACGAATACCCAATAATAGGAATAAGAAGAACTAAAATGGTTAAATACCTTAGCATACGCGGGAATAAGTATTTATTGTTTTAACAGTTTTTACAAAACTACAATTACTTATTTAATTAGGAAGTTCTTAAAGACGAATTATTTGTATTAATTATAAGTAAAACAATCGTTTAAATATAGTGGATGTTTTCTAAAAATAAAAAAGCCGGATTTTCGATCCGGCCCCATTAAATTTCATGAGTGTTATAATTTCTGCATCATCTCTTCCATTATGAGGGTCATCTTCTTCTCGGCTTGCTTCCCAATTTCTTGAACCTCTTCGTGGGTTACAACCTGAATTTTACCAGGTACGCCAAGGTCGGTAATAATAGAGATTGCAAAAACAGGAATTTTCATGTGCCTTGCAACAATCACTTCTGGTGTGGTTGACATACCAACGGTATCACCACCAATGATTCTGAAATATTGGTATTCTTTTGGGGTTTCAAAAGTTGGACCTGTAGTTCCAACGTAGCAACCTTCCTGAACTTTAATGTTGTTTTTTGCAGCAACCTCTTTTGCTAATGCAATTAATTTCTTGTCGTAAGCATCGCTCATATCGGGGAAACGAGCACCAAGTTCAGGAATGTTAAGCCCAAGAAGTGGGTTAGGAAGTAGATTGATGTGGTCATTGATAATCATCAAATCCCCAATCTCAAAATTTGGGTTAACGCCTCCACTTGCATTGGATACAAATAGGTTTTTAATCCCAAGAAATTTCATTACTCGAACAGGGAATGTAACCTGCTTCATATCGTATCCCTCGTAATAGTGGAAACGACCCTGCATGGCAACAACTTTTTTCCCGCCAAGTTCGCCAAAGATAAGTTTACCAGAATGTCCATCAACGGTTGATAATGGAAAATTAGGAATAGTTTTGTATTCTAGTACCTCTTGGTTCTTTATGTCGCGAACTAACCCACCCAAGCCAGTTCCTAGAATAATTCCAACCTCTGGGGCAGTTTTAATCTTACTTTGTATAAACGTTGCGGTCTCTTTAATCTTTTCGAGCATAGGTCAAAATTTGGTTATTAAAGTTATTCTCTTGACTATCTAAAAAATGTACTTCGATGGGGATAAAGAACAAAGCCTTTTTAAAATCTTCCTCAAGCGAAGAGATATCCCTTAAACGTGCAGCATCCTTTTCAGTTGTGACAATTGCCTTACCTAAGGTCTTACTTTTCAAATAGGAATCAAAGATAGGGTAAATTTTATTTTTTGTAAAGGTAAAATGATCTGGATAGGTATGATTTTCTATTAAAATTGCCTTGCTATTGATGTATGAAAAGAAAAAAGTCGGGTTTGCTATTCCTGCGAAAGCAAAAATTTCTTGGTCCTTGTTTAGCTCAAGTGTTTTCGCATATTCTTTAAAAACTGGAATTGGATTTCCATATACCATTGTAGTAAAGTAAATACTTTGGTTTTGAGTAACTTTTAATTCAATTTTTATTGACTGTTTTTGCTCATTACTTAAATCAATAGGACACTTTGTAATAATTATAATATCAGCTCTTCGCTTTTCTTTAACGCTATCGCGTAATCGGCCCATCGGTAAAAAGTAATCACGAGTAATAGGCTGGTTGTAATCAATTAAAAGAATCAATAATCCTGGTTTTACCCAGCGATGCTGGTACGCATCGTCAAGAATAATCGTATCAAGGTTGGTGTTTTCACCAATTAATCTTGAAATGCCATTTACTCTGTCTGCATCAACTGCAACGTTAACCGAAGGGAATTTCAGTTTCATTTGCAAGGGTTCGTCACCAACTTCTGATGCAGTTGAACTTGTTGATACATTTCCAAAACCCTTAGTTTTTCTTTTATAACCTCTACTTAGTGTTGCAACATTATGAGTCGGGGAAAGTAGTTTTAGTAAATACTCAACATGGGGCGTTTTCCCAGTTCCCCCAACAGTAATGTTCCCAACGCAAATAATTGGCTTGCTGAATTCTACTGATTTGAATATATGAGTATCAAAAAGATAGTTTCTAATCTTTACAATAACTCCGTAAACCAAAGCGATTGGAGCGAGTAATATTTGTAATAACTTAAGCATTATGAGATTTAATTACTTTGTCAAAGTTATCCTTTTTATTGCTTTTTTACTATTCATGTGTTCTATAAGACTGAAAGAGGGTATCCCATGATTGGAATACCCTCTTTTTATTGTATGGTTTAATTATTAGTAAACCTCAATATTGAAAGGAACGCGAGCCTGAACACCTTGATTCGAAACCATATTCTTTATAGTGTTATACTGACGATAAGCAAAATCAAGTTCATCGTTAAATAGCGAGATCTTTGTTTTACCTGTTAAGTCTTCAAGTAGTTGTTCTAAAGGATCTTTTTGCTTAGGGAGTTCGGTTATTCTATAGTTTTCAAGTTTGGCTTTTTTAACAGCAACTTTAATTGCTGCTTTTAACCCACCAAACTCGTCAATTAATTTTATGTTGATTGCATTTGCGCCGCTCCAAACTCTTCCTTGACCAATTTCATCAACTCTAGTTACAGGAATGTTTCTGCCTTCGGAAACGTGCCCAATAAACGATTGGTAAATATCTTCAACGCCAAGTTGAGCAACTGCGCGTTCTTCAGCAGTTAGCGGACGGAATAGCGAGCCAAAATCGGAGTGTTTATTTGTGGTTACGGTTTCAACATTAATACCCAGTTTTTTATTCATTCCCTCCTTAACGCTGAAGTACATACCAAATACCCCAATTGATCCTGTAATGGTTGTTGGGTCAGCAAGTATCGTGTCGGCAGGTGCAGAAATGTAATAGCCACCCGAAGCAGCTACATCACCCATCGAAACGATAACGGGTTTTACTTTTTTGGCAAGTACCATCTCGCGCCATATAACCTCCGAAGCAAGTGCGCTTCCCCCAGGAGAGTTGACCCTAAGCACGATAGCCTTTATTGTACTATCACGACGTGCGTCGCGGATTGCCCTTGAGATTCCGTCTGAACCAATTGAACCTTCGGTTACGCTACCCATCACAATTTCACCGGTTGCATATATAACGGCAATCTTGTTTTTAGATAAACCTTTTCCCTTTAGTGGGGTTGGAATTTTTGCATAATCATCAAGACTAATAGATGGGATATCCTTCTTATCAGAGATTCCTAATTTTTTCTTAACAATATCAATAACCTGATCCTTGTATATTAAGCTATCAACCAGTTTGTTTTCGTATGTTGCTTTTCCATTTCGAATAACCATTTCGTTGGCAAATCGGTTAAGCTCAGCAACGGTGATATTTCTTGATTTTGAAATGCTTTCAACCCAATGATTCCAAATAGAACCAATGAATGTAGATATCTGCTCACGATTCTCGGGACTCATCTTATCGAGCATAAATGGCTCAACAGCACTTTTAAACTTACCATGACGGATAATCTGAGGTTCAACACCAAGTTTTTCCAAAATATTCTTATAGTACATTACTTCGGAGCGAATTCCAACCCAATCGACCAATCCCTCGGGGTTCATATAAATTTTATCGGCAACTGATGATAGAAAGTAAGCTTTTTGGCTATAAAGGTCGTTGTAGCTGATAATAAATTTTCCTGATTCCTTGAAATCGAGCAGCGCGTTACGAATTTCATCAGTTGTAGCAGCACCTGCATTTACAGCATCAACCTCCATAAGAATCCCTTTAATCTTAGGATCGTCCTTCGCATTCTCAATGGCTTTTAGTATGTCGTTTAATCCAAGAGTGCTTTTAGTTTGCATGCTAGTAATGTCAAACCCTTTGAAAGGATTATTTGCTGATCTGTCAACAATCTCCTTATTTAGATTGATATAAAGAATGGAGTTATCCTTAACATCCGGTAGCTTATTTGATGATGACATCATACTTCCAATAATTCCTAAAAAGATGAAGAATAGTAGTAAGGATGCAATAAAGAAGCCCAGAATAGATGCCAGTAAGTATTTCAGAAAGTTTTTCATAGTTGATAAGTATTATATTATGTTTATTTTTTTATGAACTAAAAGTATGAAAAAAATGTTTATTGATTAAGTTTGAGGAAAATTTAGAAGCATTTTTTTGCTTCCATCACTAAATTAGAATTGGGATGGCAAAAGTTTATTTTGTAATCGGTGGGAACTTAGGGGATAGAGAGCAATTCCTCGAACGTACAAAGTCTTTGATTTCCGAAAGGGTTGGTTTTATTCTTAGGACTTCATCTATATACGAATCAGAACCTTGGGGGTTTGAACACAACCAAAATTTCCTGAATCAGGTTATAATTGCCGATACACAGCTAAGCCCTGCTGCGCTTTTACTTGAAATTTCGTTTATAGAGGGTGTTTTAGGTAGAGAGAGAAGTTGCGCTGGATATTGCTCAAGAACTGCTGATATCGATATTCTTTTTTATGATCAGCAAGTGCTTCTAACTCCGAGTTTGATTATTCCCCACAAGCATTTACATAAAAGGCTATTCGTACTTACTCCGCTTACTGAGCTTGTTCCCGATATGATTCACCCGCTTTTCTCAGTTACAATTCGGGAATTAATGGCAATTTGCGACGATACCACCAAGGTTTGGAAGTACCAGCCTGTTTCTGTAATTGAATAGATTATTATTCCTTACTTCCGTAAGCTAGGTCGCCAGCATCTCCCAATCCGGGAACGATATACGATTTTGAGGTTAGCTCATCGTCAACAGCACCTAGCCAAATGGAAACGTTTTTCTGAGGTAGGTTTCGTTTCATATAATCAACTCCTTCCTTGGATGCAATAACCGAAACGATATGAGTGTGCTTAGGAATTCCGCGTTCTTCCAAAATTGCTTTGTAGGCAAGAAGCATTGATGCACCAGTAGCAAGCATTGGGTCGATAATTACAAGTACTTTACCGGTTGTATTTGGGCAGGAGAGATGCTCAAACTGAATCTTAAAACTACCGTCTTTGCTATACTTTCTGTAGGCTGATATAAACGCGTTCTCTGATTTATCAAAAAAGTTAAGCATTCCCTGATGGAATGGTAGCCCTGCTCTTAGAATGGTTGCCAAAACCAGCTTATCATTGCAAAGGCTAACGTCGGCAATACCTAGTGGTGTTTGAACCTGTTGGATTTCGTAATGCAACTCCTTACTAAGTTCATAAGCCAATACTTCTCCTATACGCTCAAGGTTTTTACGAAACCTCATAAAATCGTTTTGGATATTGACATCGCGGAGTTCCGCGATAAAGTGGTTTAGGACAGAGTTGCTCTCTCCAAGTATTTTGATCATGGGATTGCAAAGTTAGGTTAGCGAAGAACTACATTTTCAATCACAAAGTAGCAAAAAGAAAATCAGATTTTAATTGTCAAAACCCATTAATTTTATTGATACGAAGCTACTTTTTTATGTTTGAGAACAGCCATGGTAACAGGTCGGGCTCGGCAAATGCTGAATCCCAGCTATTATGGTTTGCGTTTGGGTATAACGTAAGTTTAATTTTACCACCATTTTTCTTAATGGCATCAACCATTTCTTCGGAATACTTAGGTGGAACAACATCATCTTTTGCACCATGGAATACCCACATATTTACTCTTTTAGCATATTTTTTTGCCGATTCCGAATTTCCTCCTCCGCAAATTGGAAATGCTGCTGCAAAGGTTTTTGGGCAACGGTAAAGTATTTCAAAGGTTCCCATTCCTCCCATTGACAGGCCACCGACATAAACCCTGTTCTTGTCAATGTATTTCTCTTTTAAAAGGTTTTTAACAAGTTTAATGGTTAACTCCATCGGTATTGAGGGTTCTCCAAAAATGTTAAAAACGAAAGGATTCGGGCTACCTATATTTCTTTCCTTTAGATTCGCCCAAAAGCTATTACTTGGGCACTGGGGAAAAACTACAATTGCAGGGTAGTTAATACGATTTTCATCTTTGGCAAACAGAGTTCCTCCATGTACAAGCTGAGCAGAGTTGTCCTTTCCGCGCTCTCCCGAACCATGAAGAAAAAGGATTAAAGGGTATTTTTTGGTTCTATCGAAGTTAAGCGGGTAAATCACCCTATATCTTAATGTATCCCTTCCAATAATGAATTCTTTTTTTTCGTACATACTCAAATCTTGGGAAAAGGTCTTAGAGGTAATAAAAAGGGTAAAAGTTATAAATGGTAGTGTTTTCATAATTAATAGCTTATTAGAAGGAAACTGTTAATTAACAGAAACATGTGAAATTAGTATTTTTTACAAATTCCCATTATCGGCAAACGAATAGCATTCCGAATCCGTAATGATAATATGATCAAGCAACGCGATTTCAAAAATTTGAGCTGCTTCTTTTAATTTTTGAGTGATCCTAATATCCTGTTCACTTGGCTTAGGGTTGCCCGATGGGTGGTTGTGGCAGATAATGATTGACGAAGCCAGTTTATCCAATGCGGATTTCATAATAAGCTTTATGTCAAAGATAGTTCCTGTAACACCTCCCTGGGTTATTCTCGATTGGTCAATTACCTTATTTGCTCGGTTTAGGTAAAGTACCCAGAATTCTTCGTGTGGTAAATCGGCAAGTTGATCTTGAATAATGTCAATTACATCTTGGCTCGACTGGATTCTTGGGCGCGAAAGCCCTTCGGTTTGCTTGCGTCTACGGCCTAGTTCAAGTGCGGCCATTATGGTAATCCCCTTGGCTTCACCAATCCCTTTGGTGGTGATAAAGTCTTTGAGTGTAAGTTTGCCCAGCTCGTTGAGGTTGTTATTGGCTGAGGAAAGAATTCGTTGCGCTATGGCAACCGCATTCTCGTTTTTTGTTCCAGATTTTATAAGGATTGCAAGTAGTTCGGCATCGCTAAGGCTGCTAATCCCCTTTTTAATCATTTTTTCGCGAGGACGATCCTCTAATGCCCAATCTTTAATGGTAAGGTTTTTATACTCTTCTGGCATGAAATTATCTATTTGTTGTAAAACAAGTTACAAAAAAATTAGATAACCAGAATGGTTGAGGAAGGGCTAAACAAAAAAAGCCCCGAAAAATCGGAGCTTCAATATTTTGAGGCAAAACAATCTACTAAAGAGTGTTTACGTGCTTTGTAAGAGAACTCTTTAAGTTAGCAGCCTTGTTCTTCTGAATGATATTCTTTTTTGCAAGTTTATCAAGCATTGAAGAAACTTTAGGTAGCAATTCAGTAGCAGCAGTCTTATCGCTAGTTGTTCTTAGCTCTTTGATTGCATTACGGGTAGTTTTAGCAAAATACCTGTTGTGCAGTCTTTTTTCTTCAGTCTGCCTGTTTCTCTTTTCTGATGATTTATGGTTTGCCATTGTAGTAACTATAAAAGTTTGTAGCCCGTAGGGGAATCGAACCCCTGTTACCAGGATGAAAACCTGACGTCCTAACCCCTAGACGAACGGGCCTTGATAAAAATTGCTTAACCTTTATTAGTTAAGCGGGTGCAAAGGTAGCTGAATTTTTATACCTGCCAAAAATTTTGAAATTTTTTTTTCTCTTTCTAAAAAACTCATTTCTATAGCGCAAATGATCCAAAATCAGGATCATCTCAACCACTATTCCTGATCATGTATTGGATCAACTTCAAGGTCATCCATGCAGGGTTCGTCGGTATAAATTGTTTTATAATATTTTGTTGGAGTAATCTCTTCCTCTTCATCCACAGGTTGCTGTTTAAAACCTAGTTTTCGGAGCGAAGCCATTGCTGCTTTATTCTGCAAATCGGCTTCTATGAAAACCTTTTTAAAGAGTTTGGTTTTACAACCCCATTTCATTATCTCAAGCATAGCTTCGTAAGCAATTCCTTTTCTACGGTAAGGCTTTTCAACCATAAAAAAAATTTCAACTTCACCATGTTCATTGGGGTGTCCATTGAATAAGAATTGGCCAACAATTGTTCTCGTATCTTTTAAAATCATTAGCCACATGGTATGGAAAAGGTATTCTTTGTTCTTGCTAGTCCAGAATTCAGGATCTTGCTTGATCATCTCTTTAACCTCTTCCTTGTAAAACTCAGGAACTTCCTCGCCAGTAACCTTTAGGTTAGCATGTTTCTCGTAATCACTTCGTGATTTAATGAAAATCCTCATCTCGTGAAGAGTAAGTGGGATAATCTCTATTCGCTTCGATTCGAGTTTCATAGCTAAAAGTATTTAGTTAGGTACCTTGTATTATCTCGTCGGCTAATGCTTGTAGGTTGACCCCCGAAAAGTTTCCCGAGGTCATTATGAGAAGGTTTTTATCCTTCCAGTCAAGGCTTTTAAGTTTTTCTAGTACTAGTTTTGATTCGGTTAAAACTTCAACCTTATCGAACCCAAAGTTATCCTTAACATCTTTAGGGCTAATAGGCGAAAGTTTTTTATGTGCAATTGTTTCGGGATTAAAGTAAACCAAAGGAATGTTTGCACAATCCATTGTTCCATTGTATTGATCGAGAAATTCTGCGTTAAGACTGCTGAAAGTGTGTAGTTCTAAGCAGGCTACAAGTTGCTTCTCAGGATATGCTTCCCTAACAGCCTGAACCGTTGCTTTAACTTTTGATGGAGAATGAGCAAAATCCAAGAACACTTTTGTGTTTTGGTTCTCAGCTAAAAGCTGAAGTCTTTTCGAGGCCCCCTTAAAAGTTGAAATTGCTTTGTAGAAAACATCATCGTTAATCCCAACTTGGTTGCAAACAGCTTTAGCTCCGCTAATATTTTGCATATTATGTTTACCGAAAACTTCTAGCTGAAATTTTTTACCATTCACAATTAAACTTGCATGTCCATTGGCTGATTCAAATTGATGAGTGGAGTATGGTATCTTATTAATCTTATTGGAGTTTTCCTTTGCCAATCCAACAACTTCAGAATCTTCTGCACAATACACAAGCGTTCCCCCTTCAACAATTCTATCAATAAAAATTGAGAACTGTTTTATATAGAGATCGTAAGTTGGGAATGCGTTTATATGATCCCAAGCAATACCAGATATCAAGGCAATATTGGGTTGGTATAAATGGAACTTTGGACGTAAATCGATAGGAGAGGTTAAGTACTCGTCGCCCTCAAAAACTGCAATTTTGGTATTCTGTTTTAGGCTTACCATGTTCTCGAAACCTTCGAGTTGCGCACCAACCATGTAGTCAAATTCAATCCCAGCACTTCTTAAAACATGCATTACCATCGAGGTAATGGTGGTTTTTCCATGGCTTCCACCTATCACAATTCGGATTTTGTCTTTGGTTTGCTCGTAGAGGTACTCCGGGTAAGAATAGATTTTTAAACCCAGTTCTTTCGCTTTAATTAGTTCAGGATTATCGGCACGAGCGTGCATGCCAAGCACAATGGAATCGAGGTTATTGTTAATTCTATTTGTATCCCAACCAATGGTTGGTGGTAAAATTCCATGTTTTTTCAAACGGCTTAGTGACGGTTCAAAAATCTCATCGTCTGAACCAGAAACATCATAACCCTTCTCTTTTAGGGCAATTGCGAGATTGTGCATGGCGCTACCGCCAATAGCAATGAAATGAATTCTCATACAAAAAAATTATAAGTCAAAGTTAAGCCATTATTAGGTTAAGTGCTATTTTGTGAACAACATTTTGCTGTGATTGTAATAGGTTATTTCATGGAAACAAGTAAGCATCTTTTGTATTACTAAAATGTTAATGAGCATATTAATTCAATAACTTTAGGCATTTTAAGTACTTAAAACTCTAAACTTATTTATGAAACTTCATTCATTTAATATTGAGAACTTTAAAGCCGACGGGGGAGCAATGTTTGGCGTTGTTCCAAAGGTGCTTTGGAGTAGGGTGTACCCTTCGGACGAAAACAATTTAATTCCTCTGGCTTTACGTTCTATGATTATTGATACCGGGGATAGAGTGGTTCTTATTGATGATGGTATTGGGAGAAAGCAGGACGCTAAATTTTTTAGCCATGTTTATAATTTTGGTGGCGAAGGGTTGATCGAAGGTCTTGCAGCAAGAGGTTATAAACCTGAGGATATTACTGATGTTATTCTTACCCATTTGCATTACGATCATTGTGGAGGTGGAGTTATTAAAAATTCCGACGGAACTTATGCTTTGACTTTTCCTAATGCTAAGTATCATATTTCAAAAGCGCAGTGGGAGTGGGCTATTAATCCAAACTCTCGAGAAGCGGATTCTTTCTTGCCCGAGAACCTTTTGCCAATGAGAGATTTAGGCGGGTTAAATTTAATTGAAAAGGAAGGAGAACTGATTCCTGGAGTTTATTTAAGATTTTTTAATGGTCACACCCGTGGGCAGATTGTCCCAATGATCTTATACAAGGGTAAAACAATTGTGTTTGTTGCCGATCTTTTCCCTTTCAGAACACATCTGCCTTTGCCATACATTATGAGCTACGATGTTGAACCCCTGATTACATTGAAGGAGAAAGAAGAGTTTTTAGATGAAGCGCTTAAAGGTGATTATATTTTCCATTACCAGCATGACTTTTACAGCGCGTGCAGTAGGGTTATGAAAACACCACGAGGAATTAGAGCTACAGAAGGCTTCTCTTTTGAATCGTTTTTAAAAGAGATGGGTGAATAGTTTGAAAGTATAAGCAATTAATGGCGCAAAACAGTAGGCGAATAAGGCTGTTGTTAGAACAATATCTATGATTGCAACTCTTGAAATTTTTATCCATTCATTCTTTATAAAAATAGATACTAGGATTCTAAGAAAAAGTTGAATTACAAAAAAAGAAAACACCCTTATACCATTTGGGTTAAGTAAAGTTGCTGAAATAAAGTTCCCTCTTACTATTTCAGAGAAGCTAGCCGATAAACCTTTACTTGGGGGAACCAATCCAGTTAATCTTGTTAGCAATGCTGGAATTGGATGATTGTTCCCTCGAAATAGCAATGAGTAAAGCAGAATTCCTAACACTAGTATTACAAAACACAGGTTTATTATATGGTAAGTGCGTTTATTCATAAATGTTTTACTCTTCTGTTGCCTCACATTGCATTTTAAATTCGCTAATATACTCCCATACAACCAACTCTCTCTTATCTTTTATTTTTCTTATCCCTCCATCATAAATTATATAATACTGATTTGCAACCGCAAGTACATTTCGATAATCATGGTCAGTAAGAATAATTCCTTTTGTACTTGATTTCTCAATGATCATTTTTTTAATTGATTCGATAAGTATTGGTGAAATACCATTAAATGGTTCGTCAAGTACAACAAACTTGGCTCCAGTTGATAATAAAAGCTTAATCTCAAGGTATCGTAATTCACCTCCTGAAAGTGAGAAAACTTTACTTTTTCTAAAACTGGTAATTACTTCGTCGTAAAAAAAATTGTCAATTGTTTTTTTCCCTATGTATAGACTTACTGCTTTTTCAACCTTCAAATGGTTTGGTAAGAAATTGTGCTGAGGCAAAAAGCAAATTCCATTTTTGACTTTATAGGTGCAATCGTAAACCTTACTATCAATACGAATAAACTTTCTTTCGGCGGACATTGTTCCAAAGAGTATTTTAAAAAGGGTTGATTTCCCTGCTCCATTACTTCCAAATATGCCTATTATATTACCTGTTTCGCACTTTAGGTATATGTCGGTGAGAAGTTGCTTATCGCCAAATGATTTGATAACACTATCTATTTCAAGAGTGCTAGCCATTTGAAAATTTTAATCAAAATTAACCCTACCAAAATATTTAAAATCATACAAGATATGACAAGGCGAACCTTTGAAACGCCTTGATTATAATAAAAGTAGAATTCGTTTTTACTTGAAATCTCTTTATATAATAGGCTAAGTAACGGTCCTCCAGTCATAACCGAAATGGATAAAGTTGTGAAAAATGTAGGGAGAAGAATTAAAGATATTGCAATAGAAAATATCCAATTAACAACCAGCGTGCTCTTATAAAACTCCCAGTATAGTGCCAGTTTACTCATTGAGTTTTATTGAAAAATAAAGACCAGAACGAAATTGCTCTGGTCTCTTGCTAATAACTTATAAACTATTTTTTATTTGTAGTGTCAACGTTTACCTCTACCTTAATTTTTATCCCCTCTGTTGCTTTTTTGATTGCTTTAGCCGCACTACTAGCAGCATCGTGAACCTTTTTCTCGTCTATTGTCCCATCAACTTTATCCATCTCCTTTTCAAGGTCGCGTAATGCTGATTCGAGGCTATCCGATGCAGCATCGATATTTATATTTTCTTTTTCCATCTCCTCCTTAAAGGATTTTTCGAACTCTTTTCCGAATTTTTCAAACTTTTCGGGGTTCTTAATTATTTTATCCGAGATGAAAGCTGCACCATTGCTAAGGACCATCAACCAAAGAGCCGCAACTAAAATAGCAACAACCGAGATAATTAGAGCGCCAATTCCAAGTCCTTTTGAGCCATAATCATTGGTAGCTTGTACTAATGATATTATACTAAATATAAGGGCAAGACCAGCTGGAATAAAAGCTACAACGCCAATACAGGGGATAAACGCTACTATTAGCGAAATAACTCCGAGCACAATCCCAATGATTCCCATTACTTGCCCTGCGGTAGATGTTTTTTCTTGGTTCATAATCTTATATTTTTATTGAATGACGATCAATTTACTAAAATTGATGCTTCGTGTAAAGCCATTTAAACCTATTTAACAAACATAAATTAATTGACCGCCAATTTCACTAAATCATTTGAGAATTGCAAATCAATGATGTTTGGCTAATGAATTCAATTATTGAAATTGTTATCCTGTGCGAAAACGAAGGAACTCATAATAATGCAGGTTACGAGTTACTTGTTTCAGGTTACAATAAGTGATGTTTCGCTTTGATTGTCTTTTTGTAGGCAGGTTCAATAGGATATAAAAACTGAATAAAAAAATGTTAATATTAATGTTTCTTAATAAAAAAGCGGAGATCATAACCTCCGCTTTTTGTTTCTATTTTCTAATGTCTAAAGTCTGACATCTATAGTCTATGCTTCGTGTCTTTCAATTAGAATCTCAAGAATCTTAGCAGCTGCATCGGATACCGATGTCCCAGGGCCAAAGATACCTACAACACCTTGATCATAAAGGTACTTGTAATCTTGAGCAGGGATAACCCCACCAACAATTACCATAATATCATCGCGTCCTAGTTTCTTTAGCTCTTCCATTACCTGTGGAACTAAAGTTTTGTGCCCTGCTGCAAGGCTTGATACGCCAAGAACATGAACATCATTCTCAACGGCCTGCTTAGCAGCCTCGGCTGGGGTTTGGAAAAGTGGGCCCATATCAACATCGAATCCGATATCGGCGTAGCCGGTTGCTACAACCTTAGCGCCACGGTCGTGACCATCCTGACCCATCTTGGCAATCATAATACGTGGTTGACGACCCTCTAGCTTTGCAAATTTTTCGCAAAGTGCGCGAGCATTTTTGAATGTTTGATCTTCCATAGATTCTGATGAGTAGATACCTGAAATGGAACGGATAACCGCTTTGTAACGGCCAGCAACTTTCTCACATGCATCGGAGATTTCGCCTAATGATGCACGTTTCTTGGCTGCATCAACCGCAAGGGCTAATAGGTTTCCTTCACCTGTTTGGGCTGCCTTGGTAATTGCTGCAAGCGCTGCTTGCACTTCAGCGTTATTCCGTTCTGCGCGAAGTTTCTTTAAGCGCTCAATCTGCGATAAACGTACTGCAGCATTATCAACGTCAAGAATTTCAATTGGATCCTCTTTCTCTAAACGGTATTTATTTAACCCAACGATCACATCTTTATTTGAGTCGATACGTGCCTGTTTACGAGCAGCAGCCTCTTCAATACGCATTTTTGGAATACCAGTTTCAACTGCTTTCGACATGCCGCCCAGCTCTTCAACCTCTTGGATTAGCTTCCAAGCGCTTTGAGCAATCTGGTGAGTTAAGTATTCGATATAGTATGAACCAGCCCATGGGTCAACGGCTTTACATACGTTGGTTTCTTCTTGAATATAGATTTGAGTGTTACGAGCAATACGAGCCGAGAAATCGGTTGGTAGAGCGATAGCCTCATCCAACGCATTAGTGTGCAAGCTTTGAGTGTGACCAAGTGCAGCAGCCATAGCCTCGATACAAGTACGAGCTACGTTGTTGAAAGGATCTTGCTCTGTTAAACTCCAACCAGATGTTTGGCAGTGAGTACGTAAAGCCATCGATTTAGGATTCTTTGGGTTGAACTCTTTAACCAATTTAGCCCAAAGCATACGAGCCGCACGCATCTTAGCAATCTCCATAAAATGGTTCATGCCAACTGCCCAGAAGAATGATAGACGTGGTGCAAACGCATCAATATCAAGACCTGATTTTACCCCAGTGCGAAGATATTCCAAACCATCGGCTAAAGTATATGCTAGCTCAATATCAGCAGTAGCACCAGCCTCTTGCATGTGGTAGCCAGAGATTGATATGCTGTTGAACTTAGGCATGTTCTTAGCGGTGAACTGGAATATGTCGGCAATAATTCGCATTGAGAATTCAGGAGGATAGATGTAAGTGTTACGCACCATGAACTCCTTAAGGATATCGTTCTGGATTGTTCCTGTTAGCTGTTCCAAAGTTGCTCCTTGTTCAAGTCCTGCAACGATGTAAAAGGCAAGTATTGGAAGAACGGCACCGTTCATGGTCATCGAAACCGACATCTTATCGAGAGGAATACCTGCAAACAGGATCTTCATATCTTCGATGCTGTCGATAGCAACACCCGCCTTACCAACATCACCAACTACGCGCTCATGGTCTGAGTCGTATCCGCGGTGAGTTGCAAGGTCGAATGCTACCGATAAACCCTTCTGACCTGCAGCAAGGTTGCGGCGGTAGAAAGCGTTTGATTCTTCAGCAGTTGAGAAACCAGCGTACTGACGAACAGTCCAAGGTTTCATCACGTACATGGTGCTGTATGGTCCGCGAAGGAAAGGAGGAATACCTGCAGCATAGTTCAGGTGCTCCATATTCTCAAGGTCATCGGCAGTGAAAACAGGCTTAACGGCGATCAGCTCTGGAGTAGTCCAGTTTGATTCAGTATTAAGTTTTCTGTTACTGCTTTTTGCTCCCTTAATATTTATTTTTGAAAAGTCTTTTCTCATTGTCTTTAAGTTTAGATTCTAGATTTCAGACGCTAGACGTCAGATTTTAATTTTGTTTGGAACCCAATCATCATTTTTTGAAGCTCATGAAGTGATTCAATTAAAACAGAAATCTTTTCGTCAGAAAAGTAGTTTAAATCAACACCGATCAAAAGTAAACTTTCAACTTCGTAAGAGGAAGAAATTGCGATGTCGAGAAAACGACAAAATTCTTTATTTGTTCCTCTTCCAGAACCTTCAGCAATATTACTTGGTACTGAAATTGCAGCTCTTTGGAGTTGAGATGTGAAAGAAAATTTCTCAGCATTTGGCAAAACCTCAGAAAGAACATAGATGTCCTTTACAAGAACTTTTGCTTTTTGCCATATTTTCAACTCTTTGAAGTTATGCATTCAAATTTTCTTTTGTCTGATGTCTGATATCTGACGTCTGCTGTCTAATTTCTTAGATATTTAAAAGTTTCTGATATTCTAAAAGAGTATCAAGAATGTTACTCTTAGTGCTGATGAAATTTTTAATTCCTTTAGCCTCTAATTCTGCTTTGCAAGCAGGTTCACCAGCAACAACGTATATTGCCTTGTTTCCAAGTTTCTCAAATGCTTCAGGAGCAAGTGTTACATACTCATCGTCGGAGCTACAAATAACAACGATATCTGATTTAGCATCAATTGCAGCCTTAAGACCCTCTTCAATAGTTTTGAAACCGATGTTGTCGATTACCTCAAACCCTGCTACTGCAAAGAAGTTGCAGCTGAATTGAGCACGAGCACGACGCATTGCAAGTCCACCAAGGGTTAGCATAAATACTTTTGGACGCTTGCCGCTAGCATCAGTTCTGTAACGAAGTTCTTCAATTGCTTGAGCACCACGGTAAGGAACAAGTGGCTCGGCAATCATCTCAGCAGTTTTTTGAACAACAGGACGTTTTACGGCGCTCTCTTTAATAACTTTTAGATCGGCGTTCTCGGTAAAGTTTGGATACTGGTTAGTTCCCAAAACGGTATCGCGACGTGAGGTGATATTTGCATCGCGCTTACGAGCAACCTCTTTAATTTGATCTTGGATAAATCCTTTTGTGAAAGCTGCTTGGTAACCACCCATCTCTTCAATCTTAAGGAAAAGTTTCCAAGCCTCTTGAGCGATAGAATCGGTTAGGTTTTCGATATAGTAGCTTCCTGCTGCAGGATCTGCAATTTTATCAAAATATGATTCCTCCTTTATAACTAGCTGCTGATTGCGAGCAATACGCTCAGAAAAAGCAGTTGCGCTTTGATAGGTTGTATCGAAAGGAAGAATATTCAATGAATCAACTCCAGCAATAACCGCCGACATACCTTCGGTAGTTGTACGAAGCATGTTAACGTAAGCATCGTAAACGGTTTTATTCCAAGTGCTAGTCTCAGCATGAATGTTCATGCGTGATGACTCAAGCGATTTTGGTCCGTAAGTTTCAACCACTTTTGCCCAAAGCAATCGAGCTGCGCGGAACTTAGCAATCTCCATGAAGTAGTTTGCTCCAACCGCAAAGTTGAAACGCATACGATTAGCCGCCTCATCAACAGAAACACCTCTATCGGTTAGAGCCACTAGGTAATCGTTGGCCATTGCAAGGGCAAATGCTAACTCTTGAGTTAAGGTTGAGCCGCTATTATGGAAAATATAACCATTAACACCAATTACTTTGAATTGAGGGAATTCGCGAACAGCCTCAATAGTTTCCTTCATTCTGTTGAACGATGTTTCAGCATCGCAGCAGAATTTGCCATTAAGCGAAAATGATGAAAGTGGGCTATAATCAATTGATGCCTTTACTTTCTTGGTATCAGCCTTTGATTCTTTAATCTTTTGGATGAAGAATGGTAATGCTTTTCGAGAAGTTCCACCACCAACAAGGTTCACTTCGAAGTTTTGAAAATCGATGCCATTAATAACTTTTCCAACTCCATCAAGTGAGGGTTCGCAACCTTTGCAGAGCCTAAAACCAACTGAGTTTGCTCCTTTTGATAGAATTTCAAGAGCTTTTTTGTTAGTTTCAGTAGGGTTTTCGCCATTCACATCAAGGTCTTGACGGATTAGCCACTCGTTCCCCTTTTCTTTATTGCCTCGAACATAAGGGAACTCACCAGGAAGTACCTTTGTGAAATCAATATTCTTTAGGTCTTCGGCGCGATAGTAGGGCTTTACATTGATGCCCTCTATGGTTTTCCAAACCAACTTTTTTTCATAGTCGGCGCCTTTCAGATCTTCGCGTATTACCGATTCCCACTGCTCGGTTGTAACCGGGGGAAACTCAGCGAATAGCTTAGTATCCTTTTTGTTTTCTGCCATAACTAGTCTTTTAGGATTTTCGGAGTGCAAAGTTAAAAAATGATGTATATGCGAGTCCAATTTTGGGTGACAAATAAGACAATCATGCTGTTAAGCATAAAGAGAAACAGAAAATTGAGAATGTATAATTAATAATTGATAATGAAAGGTTTATCTAATAATCAACAATCAACCAACAACGAACAACCAAATCTAGAGTTTTTTTACAAATTTATTGTGGGTGTGCTCAAATCCGTATTTTCGATAGAAATTTTGCGCTTTATTACGGTGGATCTTAGTGGTTAATTCAATTTCTTCCAGACTCAGTTTTCTCGCAATCTTTTCTGCTTCTTCAATAAGCATTCCTCCAATCCCGCTACCTCTAAGCTCAGGAACAATGTTTAGCTCTTGCAGTTCACAAGTGGGTTTTGAATGGTGAAGAATATGTTGAACATGAAGGCTTAAAAAGCCTACAATTCTCTTATTGATTTCAGCTACAAAATAAAAAATATTAGGATCAGATAGATTTTTGATAAAAACTTCACTGAACGCATCACCATCCATATGGTGATCCTCAAGGTCGCAGATTAAGATATAAACTGCCTCAAGATCTTCAATCGCTGTTTTCCTGATAGTTACGTTCATATTATTAACCTTATTATTACTCCCTACTTCCCTTTGATCGTTTAAAGTGCTGTTTTTGCTCTGGTTTCATTTTCTCGGTTGCATATTGGAAAATGAGCCGAGGTGCGGTATCCTTCCATTGCATTAAAAACATTTCTGTTGATTCAGGACTTTTTTTCCATGCTTCCCTTAAAAACCAACCAAGTCCTTGATGAACTTCTCGCTCTTCGTCCATCATTAATGGTTCAATAAAGTTGAAAAAAGGTTGATAATCATTGGTGTACTTCAACATTTTAATTAGTGCAACAGGCACAGCCCTTCTTTGATATTTATTTTTTGAGGTTCGCCACCCCGACATTGATGTGTATTGTACTATTTTTTTTTCAAGAAAAACTGAAATCAATTCACTGCAAATCACATCGGTATGAGCCCAGTTTCTAATTCCAATATTAAACCACTTTTCAATTTCGTTAAATGATTCGGGGGTGAACTGTTTCCTAAACTCTTTAAAAAGAATTATCGCAAAGCTTACTTCTTCGTACTTATCCGAAGGAATTAGCAAATAGCTGGTTTTTATTACAGTATTAAAATTAACTTTTTTTTCGTTAATAAGCTCATCAACCTTTTTGATCATGAGCTCGTGCGATAACCCATAGGCATCGTATCCCTCCTTAAAATAACGCGAGTATTTTTTTACTAAAGCATCATTAGCATTTGATTTGCAGTATTCCTGTAATTCATCGAAGAGATTTGAAGGAGTCATTTTTTTCAAAATTATAATGTAAACTTACGAAAATGGATTATATAAATTGAGTCTATATTATTAAAGTTAAAAGATATAGATAAATGAAGCACGGATAATGATAATCAATTTATATATATTTTATTAGATACAACACTCTCTAATAGAGGTTTATATGTAAATAATTTATATAAAAAGAGGTGTTAGATAATATTTTTATAACTTGGCGGTGCAAAAAAAAGGAAGAAAACAAACCCTTAGCAAATCAAGTAATATACTATTGCCCAGAGGTTCTTCTTTATAAATTTTTGAAAAATGGATAGCAAATCAGGTCAAAGTGGTTATTTATTCTCAAGGAGCTATACCAACTACATCTTTACTCTACTTTTTCTTTTATACATGTTTGACTACATCGACAGGATGATAGTCACATCGCTTTTCCCTTTCATTAAAGTAGATTTAAACCTAACAGATACTCAACTTGGGGCTTTAATTTCTGCGGTTTACTGGTCAATCGTAATTTTGACAATCCCCGCCTCAATTCTTGTAGATAGGTGGAGTAGACGCCGAACAATTGGGACAATGGCAGCGTTATGGAGCATTGCAACAGCTGCAGCATCGTTCACAAGAACTTTCCCTCAACTATTTCTTACCAGAACCTTTATTGGTGTCGGAGAATCGGGGTATGCTCCAGGGGGAACTGCCATGATTTCGGGTTTGTATCCAAAAGAGAAGCGTTCGTGGATGATGGGAATTTGGAATGCTTCTATTCCGCTGGGAAGTGCTATAGGGGTAGCTCTTGGTGGTTACATTGCTGCAAAATGGGGTTGGCGTAGCGCTTTTGGTATAGTTGCTTTGCCAGGATTAATTGTAGCAATTCTATTTTACTTTATTAAGGATTATAAAACAATTGGTCTTGTTAAAAGTAGTTCTTCTGTTGATCATTCATTGGCTAGCAATGGAGGTGGTCTTGATGTCGAAGATAAAAACGAACAGGTTAAGATGTCATTTAAAGATATTATAAAGGAATTTACCTCAAAGCCATCGTTGATACTTACATATTTTGGGATGACAGGGATAATTTTTGTTACAACATCTTTACTTTCTTGGCTTCCCAGCTATTTTAGCCGCTTAGATAATATTCCTCTTCAAAAAGCAGGGGTAAAGGCTTCACTGGTTATGTTATTAGCAATTATTGGAGCACCTCTTGGTGGTTACATTTCAGATAAATGGAGGAAAAAGAGAGAGAATGCTAGGATGGTTCTTCCTGCAATAACTACAATGCTTGCAGCAATATTTGCATTCCTTGCATTTGTTGTTTTTGATGGAACCTTGCAATATATATCATTGCTAATGCTTGGTATTACGGCAACAATGTTTCTTCCAGCAGCGGGTGCAGTAACTCAAGATTTAGTTCACCCTGGATTAAGAGCAACTTCTTACGCCATTGCAGTAATTACTCAAAATTTACTGGGAGCTTCTGCAGGTCCATTAGTTGTGGGAATAATCTCTGATAAAACCGATATTGGAACAGCTCTATCTTTCCTACCAATATTACTTGTTCTATCCGCTGTCCTGTTCTTTATAGGCTCTTATTACTATAATAGAGACTTGGAGAAAGTTGTTGATGTTCCTTTAGAAGTTTGGGCTTAAAGAATAAAAAAAGGGTGCTTAAAAAGCACCCTTTTTCTTTTCTCACAAGCTCTATTTTAGACCCCTCTTCTTTAGTAAAGGTTCAATAGAAGGATCTTGTCCTCTAAATTTTTTGTACTGTATCATTCCCTCATCACTTCCACCTTCGGTAAGGATATACTTTCTGAACTTTGACGCAATTTCCTTATTGAAAATATCGCCTGAGTCAACAAATGCTTGGAAAGCATCGGAATCAAGAACCGCAGCCCATAGGTAAACATAGTAACCAGCGGCATAACCGCTTCCAATAATATGATTAAAATAAGTTGTGCGATAGCGAGGAAGTATTTCCTTCATTAGCTTAAGATTATCCATCGATGTTTTTTCGAATGCTAATACATCTACCTTTTGAGGTTCGGTGAAACTATGCCAATCCAAATCAAGTATTGAGGCAGCAATATATTCAACAGTTTCAAATCCTTGGTTAAATTTTAAACTGTTCTGGAGTTTTGCAAGAAGTTCATCAGGTATAACTTCCCCAGTTTTGTAATGCTTTCCGTAGTATTTTATTACCTCTGGTACTTCAGCCCAGTTTTCCATAATTTGAGATGGAAGTTCAACCATATCCCTTGGTAAACTTCCAGCAGTTCGGTCATATTTTCCATCAATTGAGAAGTTGTGAAGACCGTGCCCAAATTCATGGAACATGGTGTTAACATCATCCCAAGTTAAAAGAGCAGGATCATTACCTACTGGTTTTGGGAAATTGCATACAATTGATACAATTGGAGGAATACGTTTTCCATCTTTATACTCTTGGTCTCTAATTGTACCACACCAGGCACCTGGTCTTTTACCCGCGCGGGTAAAGAAATCTAAATATAAAATGCCAGCATATTTACCATCAGCTTCATTTACAACATAAGTTTCAACATCAGATTGGTAAACGGGAATATCTGTTTGCCTTGTAAAGGTCAACCCGTATAGTTTATTAGCTACATAAAACATTCCATCCCGAACATTGCTTATTACAAAGTAGGGTTTTAGCTCAGTTTCATCGAGGTCGTATTTTTCTTTCCGAAGTTTTTCAGCGTAATACCACCAATCCCACGATTCTAGCTTAAATTTCCCCCCTTCTTTATCAATGATTTTCTGCATTTCAGCGCAATCCTTTTTAGCAACCTCTTGCGCTGGGGTAAAGATATCTTTTAAGAATTCGTATACCTTTTCAGGGGTCTTTGCCATATTCTTACTTATGGAATATTCTGCATAAGTTTTAAAACCTAGAAGGTTAGCGCGTTCAGACCTGAGATTGACTATTTTTATTACTATTTCTTTGTTGTCAAATTTATCATTATTGTTACCTCGCATAAAATACCCGCGGTAAAGCTTTTCGCGTAGACTTCGATTCTTAGCATACTGTAGGAATGGAATCATACTGGGTTTTTGTAAGGTAAAAACCCATTTCCCGGTAAGACTATCGTTTTTTGCCTCTTCTGCGGCAGCATCAATAATATTTTGAGGAAGACCATCGAGATCTTCATTTTTATCGATTACTAGCTTAAAATTTGAGTTTGTTTCTGCAAGAAGATTCTCATTAAACTTAATGGAAAGTGCAGAAAGCTTTTGGTTAAGCTCACGTAATTTCTCCTTATCTGTATCGTTTAAATTTGCACCACTTAAAACAAAGTCCTCATAATATTTCTCGACAACCCTTTTTTGATCAGCATCAAGGTTGCTGTTTTCACGGTTCTCATAAACAGCTTTTATTCTTTGAAATAGCTTTTCGTTAAGAGAAATATTGTCGCGGTGTTTAGTAGTTAGAGGAGCTATTTTTCTATTTATTTCTTGGAGAGTTGGATTTGTATTTGCCCCATTTACTGTACCAAATGCCGACCTTACCTTGCTAAGTAGTTTCCCCGACTGATCATATGCTAAAATGGTGTTTTCAAAAGTTGGGGATTCGACATTGTTAACGATAGCATCAATTTCTTTTTGTTGCTCTTCAATACCCATTTTGATTGCCGGGATGTAATGGCTTGTATCAATTTTATCGAATGGGGGAACATTATACGGCGTATTGTATTCCCCAAGGAATGGGTTTGATGATTCTTTCTGCTTACATGCAGAAAATAAGAATACAGGCAGAACTAAAATCATAATAAGTTTTTTCATAGGTTGTATTGTTTGAATATGCATTAATCGGTTCTTATTCGATTTGCAAAAATCACTTGGGTTTAAAGTATTGCAACAAATTTAAAATTTTGCGTATAGATTATACTAAACTTTAATCCATTTGTTATCTATTGAATTAGAAAAATCGACCTTCGCTGGAATATTCAAGAAAGGGTATGTAACTTTTGATAGGTAAAGTCCTTGTGGATATGCTGGAATAATTGTTTTTGGGGTTGACTTTAATGTTAAGAAGCTCTCAAACTCCTCAACGGTTAGTTCTCCGGTTCCAACATCAATAAGCTTGTTAACGATAATCCTTACCATACCCTTTAAAAATCGATTTGAAGTAATCTGAAAGCGTATTTTATCTTTTGTCTTGTTTGTGAAAAGTTGAGCGGAAGAAATTTTGCATATATTACTTGGATTTTTATCCGGGCTTTTACAGAATGCACAAAAGTCATTGTTTCCAACAAGGAGTTTTACGGCAGCACTCATTTTCTCAAAATCTAGTTCCTCTAAAGGATAGTATGCGCTAAGATAGAACAGGAATGGATCTTTATAGGTATGTATATAATAGTTGTAGGTTCTCGAAGTGGCAGAGAGCTGTGCATGGGGATAGCCTTCAACCGGAATAATATCGAAAAGTGCAATATCTTCCGATAGCATTTTGTTTAACCTAAACTTTAGGTCGAAGGTCCATTCCTTTTCAACATCCATGTGGAAAAAGTACTGACTAGCGTGAACCTGAGCATCGGTTCTTCCGCATCCCAAACAGGTTATTTTGGTTTTAAGTAGTTTGCTAAGATTTGTCTCGAGGACTTCCTGAATGCTCAACACTTTATGCTGTCGTTGCCAACCACGGTAGTTGTAACCATTATACCCTATATGAAGAAAGTACCTCAAATCTTAATTTTTTAAATTGATTTGCAAATCTAAAGCAATTTTAAGAATGAAAAAACCGCCATTTTTTTGATGGCGGTCAATAATCTTTTCAATTCGTTTTTATTCAATTCCAGAGTATAATTTCATGAATTGAACCCTTTCAATTGCAGCTGGAAGCCATATTGAAATTAATAAAGTTTTAAAATGATTTCTTAAAAATCAAGGGGTCACTTAATAGCTGCATTTATTGTGTTTGCTATATTAGTGATATCTACATTAGATGCATTTATGGTAATTTTTGCTTTTTCGTAGTACTTCTTTCTTTCATCTAACATTCTTAGAATATATTCATTGAGCTCCTGCTCGGTTTTACCCCAAAGTAAAGGTCTATCAGTTTTTGATTCAATAAGTCGAGCAACGAGTTCTTCAACCTCTAATTTTATGTAAACAGTAACGCCGGTTTTATTCATAAAATCTATACTATTGTAAAAGCATGAGGTACCACCACCTGCGGCTATCACAATATTGCCTTCTATTGAGCTTACTTCACGTAATGCTTCATTTTCAATAATTCTAAAGTGATCCTCCCCTTGTTGCTCAAAGATTTGCTTGATCGATTTTTGATACTTCTGTTCAATATAATCGTCAAGATCAACGAACTCGTAATCTAGCGTTTGAGCTAGTTTTTGTCCAATAGTTGATTTTCCACTAGCCATGAATCCGATTAGGTAGATTCTCATCGAAGTAAAATTGATTTTGTTTGATAATCTTTCTTTGGAACAAATTTAGCTAATCGGATTGATTAAACTTACAGTTAAGGCTAATCAACTTCAACTTTTTCTCCACTAGATTAAAAAAATAGAAATATAGATAGGGTTCTTTTAACGATTGCGGTCATATATGTGAACAGTGAAATTAGGTTTAACATTTTAAATACAAAAATTATGAAAACTTTTATGAAACGAATGATGGCTTTGAGCATTATTACCTTACTAATATTAGGATTGGGTAGTGCATTTGCTCAAAACGGGAATTATACTTCCGTAAGCGGTGTAGTTAAAGATTCAAAAACAAAGCAAAAAGTTGTTTTTGCAAGTATTTCTGTTCCAGGTACAAATATTGGAACTGTAACCAATTCAGATGGGGAATTTACTTTAAAGATTCAAAAATCTCTATCGGCAACCGAATTTGAAGTTTCTCATTTGGGTTACCAGAATAAGAAATTCAAAATAATGGAAAACTCAAGTACAGATCAAGTATATCTTCTCGATCCTTTTTCTGTAGAACTTCAAGAACTTGTTGTAACACCAGGAGATCCAAGAAGCATAGTATTAGGTGCTATTGCAAAGGTTGAAGAGAACTATAGCAGTACTCCAAATCTTCTTACTGGTTTCTATCGCGAGGCTATAAAACAACGTAGAGATTATGTATCAATTTCTGAGGCTATTATAGATATTTACAAGGCTCCCTATACCTTCAATTTTGATTCTGATAGAGTAAAGGTACTTAAAGGAAGAAAAGGCGGAAACGTTAAGAAGTCAGATACATTGGTTGTAAAACTTGTAGGTGGCCCTAATATTTCTTTAATGCTTGATATCGTTAAAAACCCAGATGTTTTACTATCGAGGGAAAACATTGACTACTATATGTACGAATTACTCAATGTTGTTAACATTGACGGAAAGCTTAACTACGAAATTGGTTTTTCTCCTGTTATGAATTTAGATTACCCACTTTACTATGGTAAGATATATATTGCAAAGGACAACCTTGCAATTACAATGGCTGAATTTAACCTTGACTTGAAAGATGAAGATAAAGCAGCACAATACTTTGTAAAGAAGAAACCAATGGGCTTACGATTTGTTCCAACAAGCACAAGCTACTTTGTAACCTATAAAGAGCAGGATGGGAAATATTACTTGAACTATGTTCGTAATGAGGTTAAATTCTCCTGCAATTGGAAACGTAGAATCTTCAAAACTAACTATACTGTAATGTCCGAAATGGCTGTTACCGAAAGGAAAACCGAAAATGTTGAGAAAATTGCAATAAAAGAATCTTTCAAACAATATGTAGTACTTGCCGATAAAGTTCAGGATTACTTTGATGAAAATTACTGGGGTGAATACAATACTATTGTTCCCGATGAGTCAATACAAAACGCAATTAATAAATTCAATAAAAGGTTTAAGAAGCAATAATCTAAAATTCTATTCAAAAACTAACTATCCTGTTAATCAGGTACTATAAAAGGATAAAAAATTGTTAGGTGATTATGAAGCCCCGCGGGAATAGGATACAAAGAAGAGCGGGGTTTCTTTTAAGGTCTAAAAAATTAGGGTTTAAATTAACAGGATAGTTTTTTTGCAGATTATATTTTAATACTTTTATACGTGAATTAATAGATAAGAGCAATGCAACTGGTAGGATTTGTAAAACAACAAAGAATAAAGGGGAATGACATAGAGGAGTTTGAAAAGCTTTTTAAATCATACTACTCACCGCTCTGCCATTATGCAAATAAGTTTTTAAAGGACATGGATTTGGCGGAAGAGATTGTTCAAGAATTTTTTTACAACTATTGGAAGAACAGGGAAACAATGGTAATCCAGATATCTTTAAAATCATATATGTTTCGGTCAATCCGAAATAACTCCTTAAAGTATCTTGAGCACCTTAAGGTAGTTAAAACCTATGAAAAGAATTTTACAGAAACCAATAGTTCCGATCAAGGATTTGTTTCAAATGAGTTAGAGGTTAAGGAATTAAATGAAATTATTGAGGCTACTCTAAATGAACTTCCTGAAAGATGTAGCCAAATATTTAAGCTGAGCCGATTTGAAGGGTTGAAATATAACGAGATAGCAGAGAAACTATCAATATCAGTAAAAACTGTGGAGGCAAATATGGGTAAAGCATTGCAGCTTTTCCGTAAAAATCTAAAACAGTACGAAGAACTAGCTTGCTAGTATTTCTATAACAAACGAAAGCCATGAAACTAGATACTAACAATACAAAAGATTTTGAAATCATAGCCAGATACCTTTCAGGTGATATGAGCGATGATGAGGTTTCTCAGTTCGAGAAGCAACTCGAAATCTTTCCCGAGAATAAAATTTTAGTAAACGAGATGAAGAAACAGTGGGCGCAAATTGGTAATTACCAAAGTAAGAAGGAAGTTGATGTGGAAAAGGGTTGGCATGCTTTGTATGGTCGTTTAGACTCTGAGCAGCTAATTCCAAGTAATAACGTAGTAGAGCATCGCTTGTCTCCGGTATGGGTAAAGTGGGCTGCAACAATTGTAGTATTATTTACTATAGCTAGCATATCTTTTTACTCAATTTATAAGAATACAACAAACCTATTGAGTTTGCAAACAGGCAGCGAGTCAAATACTCTTATACAAACCCTTACCGATGGTTCGGTTGTTTACCTTGCAAATAATACTACACTTTCATACCCTGAGCAATTTGCTTCAGATGAAAGAAAGGTTAACCTAAAAGGGGAAGCATTTTTTGATATTACTCCAAACCCAAAAAAACCTTTTAGAATTGAGACCGATCAAGTAATAGTTGAGGTTCTTGGAACAGCATTTAACGTAAAATCAGAGAATGGGAATCTCTTTGAGCTTGCGGTTGAAAGGGGTAAGGTAAGGGTAACCTTAAAAAGCGATCCATCACAATCTCAGATTGTCCTCCCAGGTGAAAAAATCTCAACTAGCCAACATCAGCTTGTAAAAATAAAGAACGAGAATGCAGACTATTTCTCTTGGAGAACCCAACGCATGCAGTTTAAGGATGAGTCGTTAAGTAATATCGTAAAGGTTATAAACAAGAACTATCATACAAATATTCAGCTAAACAATCAGGATTTGGGCAATAGAAAGTTAACGGTTACTTTCCATAATAATTCTTTAGAATATATAACAAAACTTATCTGTTTATCATATAACTTAGAGTTGGAAGTTAAAGCTGATTCAACCATTATAATTAAGCCTGTTGAAAAATAGAGTGGCTGAGATAAATAACACAAAACAATTAGAAGCAGGATATAGCCGGATTCATTCGGCAATCTTGCTTTTTGTTTTTTTACTAGTAAGCCATATCGCATTAGGACAAGAATCAATCCTTGACCAAAAAATCAAACTTAAAGATCAAAACTCATCGGTTTATGAGGTCTTAAATCAGATTTCCGATCAAACAGGGTACTACTTTATTTACGATAGTAAGCTGGTTAATAGCGATCGAATAATCAAAATTACTTCTGACACGAAATCGTTAAATGATTTTTTAAAAGAAATTGTAAATGATGGTTCACTTAAATTTAAGGTAATTGAAAAGCATATCCTTATTTATCATGATGATCATAAAACAGAGCTCCCTATAACAAATTCTCCGGTAAAACCCGATTCGGTAAAACTGTTGACAATTAAAGGAAGAATCTTAGATAACCAAACAAAGAATCCGCTACCCTTTGTGAGTGTTGGTTTATTAGAAGTTAACCTCGGGGCAATTACTAATTTTGATGGAAAATTCTCAATTAAACTGCCTGCTTCCCTTATCAATTCATCTCTTGTAATATCGCATCTAGGTTATAAAACCCAACAATTACCAATCAACCTTCTTATAAATCAGAAAAACGAGATATTAATGGAGGTAAACTATATTTCTATCCAGGAAGTAATTATAAGAAATGTTGATTCAAGGGAGGTAATTAAAAAAGTATACCAGAATCGGCAAACCAATTATTGCCAACAACCTGTTTATTTTACTAGTTTTTATCGCGAAGGAGTTCTTAAGGGCTCAAAGTACCTTAACTATTCTGAAGCAGTGGTAAAAATCTACAAAACATCTTATATAAAAAGCATTGAGTCTGATCAGGTAAAGCTGTTTAGGTCTCGAAAAGTGATAAACGTTGATCAGAAGGATACCATTGTACTTAAGCTAAAGGGGGGCTTACATAGCTGTTTGGCTCTTGATCTTATCAAAAACACACCTGATTTTATCGATCCTCAGTTTATTGACAGCTATAATTTCACCAAGGTTGATATTGTATCGATAAACTCTCGTAATGCATACGCTATTGCTTTTGAGCAAAAAGAAAATGTGATTGAACCACTTTATAAAGGAACTCTTTACATTGATATGGAGAGTTATGCGTTAATAAATGCCGAATTTGAGATTAACCCCAAGTATGTTAAGGATACCGATTACCTTTTTGTGCTTAAAAAGAGTAGGAAATACAGGGTTACGCCCGAGAAGATAAACTATTCGGTTAGTTACAATTGTATAAATGGTAAATACTACATAAATCATATTCGAGGCGATTTAACCATTAACTATAAAAAAAGGTATCACATTTTTTCTGACAATTTTCATGCATTTCTTGAGTTGGCAACCAGTCAGATTGATACTTTGAATGTTCAAAAATTTAGTAGGGACGAGGTTGTTAAAACCAACACCATTTTTGTTGACTCAAAATTCAGCTTCGATGAAACCTTTTGGGGCGATTATAATGTTATTGTTCCTGAGGAAAAGTTGAGCCAAGCGCTTTCCAGAATAAATGCTAAAATGGAGTATGAGAAACCTAATTAGCTTTAAATAACGCTTAATAGTTGATTCTCAAACTAATTGATATCTACCTTACTTAATAACCAGACCTGCTTAAAATCATTAATAATCTATTTGTTTCTTCAATCTGCTTTTTCTACCTTTGTCAGCCTTAAAAAGGATTATAAAACTGAGATTCAGTCAGATATAAGCCTTTGTTTATAGGGTATTTACATTCTTATTAACATTGAAGTTGATTCAGTAATTAATATTTAACTAGATGAATATTTTAAAGGAAGAAATTGATGCGCTGAACGCAGTGCTCAAAGTAAAAATCGAGAAAACTGATTACGATCAGAAGGTAGAAGATACATTAAAAGATTACCGCAAGAAGGCTGCAATTAAGGGTTTTAGACCTGGTCATGCACCTGCTTCGCTAATTAACAAGCTATACCGCAAACCTATTATAGTTGATGAGGTTAACAAGCTAATTTCTGAATCACTATCAAAATATTTAGTTGAGCAGAAATTAAATATCCTTGGTGAGCCAATTCCAAGTGAAGGCCAAAATTCAATTGACTGGGATACTCAAGAGAACTTTGATTTTGCTTTTGATCTTGGCTTAGTTCCTGAGTTTGAGTTAAAGCTTTCAAAGCGCGATAAGGTTCCATACTATGTTATAAAAGTTGATGATAAGCTTCGCGAAATCTATTCCGATAGCTATCGTCGTAGGTTTGGTAGCTACCAACCTGTTGATGTTGCAGCTGAGAATGATTTGGTTAAAGCAACTCTTAATGAGCTAAATGCCGATGAGACTCCAAAGGATGGAGGTATTTATGTTGAAAATGCATCTATTTCAATTGCATTGGTTGCTGATGAGGACGAAAAGAAAAAGTTAATTGGATTAAAATCTGGCGATGTTGTAACTATCAATACAGCAAAAGCATTCCCAAATACTACTGACAGAGCAGCCCTACTTCATACTACAAAAGATAAGCTAGGCGATGTAGAGCCTTTATTCCAAGCAACTGTTACCGAAACCATGACCTTCCAGAAAGCAGAGCTTAACGAGGAGTTCTTTAATAAAGTTTATGGTGAAGGAACTGTTTCTACAGAGGAAGAGTTCAATGCAAAAATGGATGAGGAGATCAGTAAAAACCTTGTTCACGAAAGCGATTACCGTTTTATGGTTGATGTTAAAGATAAACTTATTGATAAGTTTAAAATTGAATTACCAAAAGAGTTTCTGTTACGTTGGTTAGTAATGGTAAATGAGGGTAAACATACTCGCGAACAAATCGAATCAGAGTTTCCTCTATTCGAAAAGGATTTGAAATGGCAATTAATTCGCGATAAGGTAGCTATGGAGAACAATCTAGCCGTTACCGAAGAAGAAATTCATGGCTTTGCAATGGACTTTGCTCGCAATCAGTTTGCATCATATGGTATGGCCAACATGCCCGATGAGTACTTAGCTAGTTACGCTGATAGCGTTTTAAAGAAAGAAGGTGAGAAGCGCAAAATTCAGGAAAAACTTCTTGAAGATAAAGCCGTAGCTATTATCAAGGAATCAGTTAAACTTGATGAGAAAGAGGTAACTACCGAAGAGTTCAATAATCTTAAATAGATCACCCCTTGTGGGATAAAAAGAGAGCCGACTCAACTGAGTCGGCTCTCTTTGTTTTTGTATATAAACTGGAATTATTCGGCAATAACCTCAAATTCAATTTTTACCTTAACCTCGCGGTGTAGTTTAATTTCAGCTTGGTATGTACCAACCTCTTTTACTTGATCATCTTGAATGCTAATGATCTTACGGTCGATATCGAAACCTTTTTGTGTAAGCGCTTCAGCGATCTGGATTGTATTAACTGATCCAAAGATCTTACCTGTTGAGCTAGTTTTAGCACCAATAGTAAGCTTAACACCTTCAAGTTTCTTAGCTATAACTTCAGCATCAGCCTTAACTTTGGCTTCTTTATGTGCACGCTGCTTAATGTTTTCAGCAAGAATTTTCTTAGCTGATTCAGTAGCTGTTATTGCTAATCCGTTTGGAATTAAATAGTTGCGAGCATAACCGTTTTTAACCTTAACAATCTCGTCCTTGTTACCTAGGTTTTGTACGTCCTGTTTAAGAATGATTTCCATCTCAAAGTCCTCCTACCTTTAATTATTTCAATAAATCGGTTACGAATGGCAGAATAGCCAAATGACGAGCCCTTTTAACAGCAGTAGCAACTTTTCTTTGGAACTTCAAAGAGGTACCAGTTAAGCGACGAGGTAAAATTTTACCTTGCTCGTTGAGGAATTTTTTAAGAAACTCAGGATCTTTATAATCAACGTATTTAATCTTGTTTTTCTTAAAACGGCAGTATTTTTTCTTCTTAATCTCAACGGTTGGGGGTGTGAGATATCTGATTTCTGATTGATTCTGGTTCATGGTTATGCCTCCTTAGCTTTAGATTCAACTTTTGCACTACGCTTTTTCTCGGCGTACTCAAATGCATATTTATCCATCTTAAAGGTTAAGAAGCGGATAATACGCTCGTCGCGGCGATACTGAATTTCCAGTTTTTCAATCAGAGCACCTTCTGCTTTAAACTCAATTAGATGGTAAAAGCCAGTGGTTTTCTTTTGAATGGGGTAGGCCAACTTACGTAATCCCCAGTTTTCTTCGTGTACAATCTCACCGCCATTGTCGGTGATTATACCTTTGAATTTGGTAACCGCTTCCTTCATCTGGGCCTCAGACAAAACGGGAGTTGCAATGAAAACGGTTTCGTAATGGTTTAACATAGTTTAATTTAATTAAGTTATAAATTATGAGCCCGCAAAAGTAGATAAATTTACTTTAACTCGCAATACGCTCAATTGAAATTCTTTTAGTTGAAATTCTTATTGTTAAGAAACAATTTTTTGGATTAGGCTAAGGTCATGAACCTTGTCGAGGTTTCCCGTTTTCTCATAAGAGTGAGATAAGCTTGATATAAGCTGAGAAATTGTAACCTGATTGGAGCAGGGTAGGAAATACTCTTCACGCAGTTCTATATTTTGTTGTTTAAGGAAATACTCAATTTCCTTTTGGCCTAACACGGCACCTTTGTTAAATGGGTTAATATAAAAGAGAATACTGTCTAGTGGATTGTTTGATAATGACGATTTGAAGCGATCTTTATAAGCAAGTATAAAGTTTTTGGGAAGGTTTACAGGGTAAATGGGCAGTCCTAGCCTTTGAGATACTGTGGCGTATAGGATAGCAAGAGAAATGGGTCCACCTTTTTTTGATTCGATTACCTGGTTGATATAGCAATTTTGAGGGGCAAAAAAGTTCGAAGTATTGCCCGAATACCCATGAATTTCAAAAAAGATATGATTAATTATCTTTACTTTCTCAAGCGCAGTGAGGTTTTCGTTTAGTTCAACCCAAATATCCTTCCGAATTTTTTCAATTGCCTTGTCTGCTGCTTTATAATCAATCTCAGGAAATTGATATAATGAAAGAAAAAATGCACCTTCAAGCAGATCATGAGCCCCCATTTCAACCCATTTAGTTAGGTTATCCATTGTGCTATTTAGCTGAATGGAATGGATAAGGGACTCAATTCGCTGTTGAGTAAGTCCGTTTGATGATTCCCAAGCCTTTTCCAAAATTGAAACAACACTGGTACCATGACTGATAATACTTTCCGAAACAGCATTAAAAACCTCTTTATCTGGATCGTCTAGCAGAGCAATTAATGCATTTAGCTCATTATTACTCATGGTAAAGGGTTGGTTTTTATTGAGATAGTTTTATTAACGATTGCTCAATCAGATTTTTAATTGCTGGTCTATAATCCTTGGTTGCATCCTTAACTACCCTATTTGCAATAATTGCACAAATAGTTACTGAATCATGCCCCATCAATTTTGATAGTCCGTTAATAGCCGAACTCTCCATCTCAAAGTTAGTGATTCTGCGACCATTGTAATTAAACGACTCAATTTTTTCGTTAAGCTTTGGATCGGCAAGTGGCAATCTAAGTACGCGCCCTTGTGGTCCGTAGAAACCAGGAGCAGAAATAGTAACACCTTTAATGGTGAAATCTTCGAAAAGTTTAACTAAACGATCAGCGGAATATGTAAAATAAGGTTTTGCACACTGATCATTCCAATTAGTATGTTTTAGGAAAGCTTGTTCCATTTCTAGCTCACAAACTTTATCTCTGTTTGCATAAAAGTTAAGCAGTCCATCAAAACCAATACTTATCTCAGTTAATACGTAGCTAGCAAGAGGAATGTCAGGTTGAAGTGCGCCAGAAGTGCCTAGTCGAACCAAAGTAAGCTTTCGGTGTGAATCTTTTACAGTTCTAGTTTTTAGATCGATATTTGCCAATGCATCAAGTTCATTCACAACAATATCAATATTGTCGGTTCCAATACCAGTTGATACTACTGTTATTCGTTTGCCGTTGAAAATGCCAGTTGTAGAAACAAATTCACGATTTGAAACGGTGAACTCTTTCTTGCTAAAGAAACTTGAAACAGTTTCAACCCTGCCTGGATCACCTACTAATAAAATATTATCAGCAATCTGCTCGGCGTGAAGATGTAAATGGAAAATACTCCCATCGGGGTTGATTATAAGTTCTGAAGGCTCAATGATTCGCATAAGATAAAGTATTAAATAAGTTGCAAAGGTACAGTAAAAAATAGGAAAAACAACCGTGCTAAACTCTAGCAAACAACACAATCCATCATATTTAGAACATTTAGCTTTTATTAAATAAAAATTGACCTAAAGAATGTACCTAATTAGATTATCTTTGCAAAAAAATGGAAAAAAATAATGATTCAACGAATACAAACAATTTACTTGCTTATTGTTTCCATCCTAATAGGAATTTTTTTCTTCATTCCTTTTACATCATTTGTTCTTGAAGGTGACATGTCGGTTTGCCGACTATCAATTTTTGGACTTACTTCTGATGCACCAAGTTCCAAAATTCTTTTTAAGGCAATACCACTTCTCATTTTGGTTTCGGTAATTTCAGCATCTAATATTGCTACAATTTTTATGTATAAACGCCGGATGCTTCAGATTCGTTTTTGCATTGCAAATATTGTTCTGCTCTTCGGACTGGAGGGTTTAATGTACTACTTTGTAAGTGTTGCAAAGAATCAGCTTGGAAGCCATCCTTCGTATAGTCTTATTTTTGTCTTTCCAATAATTTCCGCCATCTTCCTATATATGGCAATTCGGAGAATTGCAAAGGATGAAGCATTGGTTCGTTCAATGGATAGGTTGAGGTAGTTGCCCAATTCATGCAGAATTAGTATTATTGCATTATAGTAACCACATTTTGTAAACTTTAGCAATAATTATATGAGTCAGAATATGAATGAATTCGAAAAATACGCTATCAGACATCGTGGTATAAGTAGTTTAACACTACATAACTTTCAATCGATGCACAGCAGTTATATCTCCCCTACAATCATCGAGGAACGTCAGCTAAACATTGCTACAATGGACGTGTTTTCGCGCCTTATGATGGATAGGATAATTTTCCTTGGAGTTCCAATAAACGATGATGTTGCTAACATTATTCAGGCACAGTTACTTTTCCTCGAATCAACTGATCCGTCAAAGGATATCCAGATTTACTTTAATACTCCTGGCGGCTCCGTTTATGCAGGATTGGGAATATACGATACCATGCAGTATATCAGCTCTGATGTTGCAACTATTTGCACGGGTATGGCAGCATCAATGGGTGCTGTACTTCTTACTGCAGGTGAAAAGGGCAAACGTACCGCTTTACCTCACTCAAGGGTAATGATTCACCAACCTATGGGTGGTGCCGAGGGACAAGCATCAGATATTGAGATTACAACCCGTGAAATACTAAAACTTCGCGATGAGTTGTACAATATCGTTGCAAAGCATTCTGGCAACTCCTTCGAAAAAATTCAGAAGGATTCTGATCGTGATTATTGGATGACCGCACAGGAAGCAAAAGACTACGGTATGATTGATGAGGTATTAACTCGAATCGAAAAGAGCTAAAATTTTTTTTCTATATGAGCAACCCTGTTAGAGTTTCAACTCTGACAGGGTTTTTTGTTTGGTTGAAATACATAAGGTTAGATGTAAAAAGTAACAAATTGTATTCAATCCGGATTAATTAATAATTAAAAGAACTTTGATTAATTAGTTTGAATATGCAATTTGTAAAAATTTGCACTTACATTGAGCATTTAGACAGTTTAATTCGAAAAGAAAGTACCGGACCAGCAAGCGAATTTTCAAAACGACTTGGAATAAGTGAACGCACACTTCGAAATCATTTACAGCAAATAAGAGAACTTGGCGCAGATGTTATTTATGACCGCTATAAGAGAACGTATAAATACAGCCAGAAAGGAAGGCTGATTTTGACTTTTAATCGAGAAGACAAAAACTAAGTTTGCTTATAATTCTCCTCCTTTTTAAAAAATTTTAAAGTAATTTTTTATTACTCGGCAATCCGGTTGCCGGGTAGTCGCCTACCTTCACATAAGAAAATAAAATAACCGGTTAATATTTTCTAGGCGGAAACCGAAAAGCCTGGGATAGTCCCGATGAGTAGGATTACTATTATGATTATGGAATCATTAACTAATGAAGAAATGATTTATTTACTAGGTGGTAGTGCAATTGCATTGAATGAACTTGCTAGCATTGATATTAATAACACAAATTCAACAGCAACTTGTGCATGTACCTATAAAAATAAAAGTGTTATTTCTAACGACAATTCTGTGTCTGGTTGCAGATGTTTGTGTATGTAGTCCTATTGCACTTTTCTTTGTAATAAAACAATATTCACTTTAAAACTTTTAAAAATGGAAAAAATTGAGTTAACAAAAGACGAGATGACTCTATTGATTGGAGGGCTATTAAATTTAGCCAAATTACAAGATGATATACTAAATAAAAATTCTGTTGTGGGTTGTAACTGCACATACAACAATCGTGCTACTATAACAAATGATAATGGTGTGGATGGCTGTCGCTGTACATGTAATTAAAAAACATAATAAAAATGGACAAAGCAATTGTGTTAACTAATGAGGAATTATACCATCTTGTTGGAGGAGGTATAGTTTCATTACAAGAAGTGGCTCAACAAGATGTAAACAACTTGAATAGAGTAGCTTATTGTGGGTGTATCTATAATAACAATTCTGCAATATCAAACACCAATTCAGCAGACAAATGTGCATGTGTTTGCAGATAATTGTGATTTTTTAAATTAAGAAATTGACAACCTTATTTCCTACTTTGCTTTGAAGTAAGGTTGTCTTCTTTTGATAAACTTTAATTTTTTTAACATGAAATTTAGTAAATACAATTATTTTACTGATTTTGACAATAATTACATAGGTATTAACATGATATCAGAGATTATTTTTTGTCTAAATCAAATAAATTACAACAAGTTGTTGAGTTATAATGACAATCCAAATCTTTTAGAAAAAGATGAACCAATTTTATTTTCGTTATCTAAAAAATTAGGCTTAATCATAGAAGATGATGTTGATGAATTTTTGTCAATTAAAGCAAGATACAATATCAATACATATAACGATAGTACTTATAGACTTACAGTTAATCCAACTTTGGATTGTAATTTTAATTGCTGGTACTGCTATGAAACACATACCCCAGAAAAAATGGATGAAACAACAATTAGCAGCATCATTAATCATGTACTTAATGTGACAGAAAATAAGAATATTAAAGTGTTTCAGTTGGATTGGTTTGGAGGAGAGCCTTTACTACTTTTTGATGAAATTGTATACCCAGTTTCCAAGGAAGTTTTAAGAATTTGCAATGAAAAAGGGATATCTTTTTCTAATACAATTACAACAAATGGATTTCTTATTGATGATTTAATGATTAGTAAATTTGAAGAAATAAAACTATTAACCTTTCAAATCACCTTTGATGGTTCTAAAGAAAACCATGATAAAGTAAGAAAAACCAAGGATGGATTAGGGTCGTACGAAAAAATAGCATCGAATATTAATAAATTGAGTGAAAAATTAAGTAATGTAGAAATTTGCTTAAGAATTAATTATCAAAACGCTTATTTAGATAAGCTTAACAATATTATTGATTCATTTCCAGATGAGAATAGATCAAAAATTGAGATCTTTTTGCAACAAATATGGCAAATGGAAGAGAAAGAGCAAAAGCAAGATTTATCTGAAATTAAAAAGATGTTTGAATTGGCCGGTTTTAAAAAGAAGAGAACAAATGATTATTTTAAGGGCTATAGATGTTATGCAGACAAATTTAATCAAGCAGTCATCAATCCGAATGGTTCTGTTTTTAAATGTACTGCAAAAGATTTCAATCACGAAACACCTGATGGAAATTTAATGAGTAATGGTCAGATTGAATGGAATTTTAACAAAATAAGTAAGCGTTTTGGACAGACTCCTTTTGAAGCAGTAATGTGTGTTGATTGTAAATTTTTACCTTTATGTCTTGGCGTTTGTTCTCAGAAAATGATTGATTATGGATTAAATGGACTTTCAAAAAAATATTGCCTAGAAGAAGGGGTTAAGATTGCATTAAACGAAAGATTGATAGAATTCTATTCAGGTATAATGAAGGAAGAAGTTGTTAGTTAGTTTTTGAAAATTAAATATCGCTTATAGTACCAATAATTAATCTATTATGAAGAAATTTTTTTTATTGTTTTTATTACTAAGTGTGTTTAGATTACAGGCTCAGAAAAATGATTGTCTATCAGATTTTGAGTTTCTTGTAAAAAAAATTAAGAATGACTACCCTGGTTATGACCAAAAGGTTACTAATGAAAATTGGAACAAGCTGCTTGTACTTGAAAAGTCTATTAGGCTCAAAATTGTTGCCCATCCAGATAGCTGTTATAGCTATTTAAATGAATATACTAGCTTTTTTAGGGATTTGCACCTAAGGGTAAGAAAATCGAATAACAACAATACTTTAGTAAATAAGGATTCTAACAATTTAGTCGATATAATTGCTAATTTGAATTATGATAGCCTTAGAATGGTGACAATAAATTCTTCAGGTATAGAAGGAATTTGGCAGAATTACTCAGAAAAGTTTGCTGTAATAAAGAGATCAGATGGAAACTATTTTGGTGTTGCCTTAAACGTCTTTGGCTTTAAAAAGAATCAGTTAATGTGGAAGTTCTTTAAAGAAGGCGAAAATAGTTTTAAAGTAATGGAATGCACTAATGAAAATGGTGATGAAACTTTTGGTTACATCGCATCCTTACACCTTGGAGGGAAGGTGCTTGAAATTCATGAATATTCTAAGTATGTAAGAGTTACAGATTCAGAGACATACAACGTTGCGCTTTTGAGTTCTTATATTCCTTTTTACCCAAATGGAACCAATACTTATCCTGTTTCCCTGAGCATTAGCGATAGTACTTTTTACTTGAGATTGCCAAGTTTTTATGGAAAAACTACAGAAACATTAGTTAAAAAATATTGGAATGAAATTATTTCTAAGCCCAATTTAATTATTGATATTAGGAATAACGGTGGTGGTCTTGATGAATATTACCAAATTCTTTTAAAACTATTGTATTCAAAGCCATATGAAAGTAAAGGGGTTGAGTGGTATGCTTCTGAAGGCAATATAAAAATTTTTGAAGATGCTCTTAAAAAAGGAGAAGTTCGCAATGGTGAAGAAGGAGTTCGGTGGATAAAAGAGTTATTAAAAGAGATGAAAGTTCATAAAGGAAAGTTTGTAATTCATCCCCAAATGGGAGGTGATAAAACTATATCTTGGGATACAATATATCCTTTCCCTCGTAAAGTTGGTATTATTATAAATGAAAACAATGCTTCATCTGCAGAACAGTTTTTACTTGCCGCTAAAAATAGCGATAAGGTTATTCTTTTTGGGAATAAGAATACTGCTGGTGTTTTAGATTATTCAAACGCGGATCAGATTTATTTCCCTTCAGGTAACTATAGTTTAATTTACCCCATGACTCGCTCTCGAAGATTACCTGAGCACCCGATTGATAATATTGGAATTGCACCAGATATAATTATTCCATTAAATGAGACAGTTCAACTATATGACAGAATTGATGATTGGGTTTATTTTGTGAAGAGCTATTTGGAGTTTAAAGAAAAGTAAGTTTTTTAAATTACATTTATTACATTTTTATTTTGATTTTATATATTAATGTACTCTTTTCCTCACTACCACCAACCCGATGCTATGGACTGCGGACCAACTTGTCTGCGGATTGTGGCACGGCATTATGGTAAATTTTACAATATTCAAACTCTTCGCGAGCGAAGCCATATTACCCGCGAGGGGGTAAGCATGTTGGGCATTAGCCGTTCAGCGGAAAGTATCGGTTTCCGAACTATAGGGGTAAAAATTAGTTTTGAGCAGCTGCTCGCTGAAGCACCGCTACCAGTTATTGTACATTGGAACCAGAACCACTTTGTGGTGGTTTATAAAATTACCGGGAAAAAAGGAAATGAAATTGTACATGTTTCTGATCCTGCAGGGGGGCTTGTTAAATTTACCCGAGAGGAGTTTATTCGTTGTTGGGCATCAACAGTTGAGGAGGGGGAGAAACAGGGCGTAGCCCTTTTGCTCGAAACAACCCCCGATTTTTATGCAAATGAAGATGAGAAGCCTAATAAGAAGAGTTTTGGATTTCTGTTTAGCTATCTACGACCTTACCGTAAACTAATTGTACAGCTTTTTTTAGGGCTATTGCTTGGTAGTTTACTTCAGCTTATATTCCCATTCCTTACACAGAGCATCGTTGATAAAGGGATTGGTAACAGAAATATTGCTTTTATCTATTTGGTGTTAATAGCGCAGTTAGTACTTACCCTAAGCCGTGTATCGGTTGAGTTTATAAGGGGTTGGATTCTTCTCCATCTTGGTACCCGTATAAATATATCCTTGATCTCGGACTTCCTGATCAAATTGATGCGTCTCCCGATGCGATATTTCGACTCAAAGATGACAGGAGATTTGCTTCAAAGGATTAATGACAATAAGCGTATTGAAACATTCTTGACAAGCACTACGCTTACTGTAATGTTCTCGCTTGTTAATTTAGTGGTATTTGGGGTCGTTTTACTATTTTATAACTGGGTCATTTTTTCAATTTTTCTTTTTGGAAGCACTCTTTATGCAATTTGGGTTTGGTTATTCATGAAGAAACGCGAGGAGCTCGACTACCGTCGTTTTGCTCAGATGTCCGCAAACCAAAGCAACGTTATTCAGCTAATACAGGGGATGCAGGAGATTAAGCTAAATGGATGTGAACAGCAAAAACGGTGGGAGTGGGAGCGAATACAAGCAAAACTATTTAAGGTTAGTATTAAGGGGCTTGCGTTAAGCCAATATCAGCAAAGTGGTGCAGTTTTTATTAATGAGGTAAAAAATATTTTGATTACTGTAATAGCCGCCAAGAGTGTGGTAGATGGCGACCTTACGCTTGGTATGATGCTATCGGTTCAGTATATCATTGGCCAGCTGAATAGCCCTATCGATCAGCTTATCTCGTTTTTCAACCTTACCCAGGATGCAAAAATTAGTCTTGATAGGCTGGGTGAAATCCACTTGCGTGAGGATGAAGAAGATTTAGGTCAATCCAAAATTAATGAGATTCCTGATGCTAAGAATCTTGAGGTTGCAAACCTCTCATTCCAGTACGAGGGGCCAGATTCAGAAATGGTTCTTAATGATGTTAACCTACTTATTCCTAATGGCAAGCAGACCGCTATAGTTGGTACATCGGGGAGTGGAAAAACAACCCTGATTAAACTTTTACTTGGTTTCTACCCTCCTGTAAAGGGCGATATTCGTTTGGGAGAGAATAGCATTGATGCTTTCAGCATTAGTAGTTGGCGCGAGCAGTGCGGTGTAGTAATGCAGGATGGTTTTATCTTCTCCGATACTATTGCAAACAACATCGCTCCTGGCGTTGATATTATTGATAAAGCAAAATTACTTCAGGCAGCTAAGGTTGCAAATATTGATAGTTTTATCGATACTCTTCCTCTAGGTTATAATACCAAGATTGGTGGCGAAGGTCATGGTTTAAGTCAAGGACAGAAACAGCGAATACTAATCGCTCGTGCAGTTTATAAAAACCCAAAGTTCATCTTCTTTGATGAGGCAACCAATTCATTGGATGCCAATAACGAAAAGGTTATCCTCGAGAATTTACAGGATTTCTTTAAAGGAAGAACCGTAGTTGTTGTTGCACATCGGTTAAGTACCGTAAAAAATGCTGATCAGATTGTAGTTATTGAAAAGGGAAAAATTGTAGAGGTTGGCACGCATAAGGAACTTAGCGAAATGAAGGGAGCATACTATACCTTGGTTAAGAATCAGTTGGAATTGTAGCGATTTGGTGACGAGTGACGAAGTGACAAGTGAAAAATATATGAAAACGCATAAAGATTTAGAGGTGTGGAAAAGTCAATTGAGATTGTTACTGAAGTATACAGAGTAACTGCTAGATTTCCTAAAGAAGAGCAATTTGGAATTATAAGTCAAATGAGAAGGGTTGTAGTTTCAGTACCCTCTAATATTGCCGAAGGGTTTGGAAGAAAATCTACAGGAGAGCTAAAGCAGTTTCTAGGAATTGCTAAAGGGTCTTTGTCAGAACTTGAAACATTAATAATTATCTCTGAAAATCTTAAATATATAGATAAAGAAACTAGAGATAAATTGGAAAATATGATCACAGAAATATTTAGGATAATAGGTGGTTTAAATAGAAGTTTATCATAATTTCTTTTCACTCTTCACTATGTCACTTGTCACTTATGGAAACAGAAAAAATAGATAAAAAAACAGATTCCCAAAACATCAACCTTCGTTCTGAGGAAATCCACGAGATTCTTGGTGTGCCTCCAAAATGGATTGTTCGATGGGGAATAACCCTTATTTTTATTGTAATTGCAATTGTTTTTATCGGAAGTGCTTTCTTTCGCTACCCCGATATTGTATCTGCACCAGCGGTTATCACTTCAGAGAATCCTCCTTCAGTTATAATCTCTAAAGCAAGTGGAAAAATAACAAACATCTTTAAAACAGATGGATCAACTGTTATAAAGGGTGATACTATTGCTGTAATCGAGAACCCTGCTAATCTAAAAGATATAAAGTACTTATCGGGTTTAGTCTTATCGTTTAACCCACAAAGAGGGAATTTCGATACCATACAACACTCAAAACGATTCGAAAATCTGATCCTTGGGGATGTACAAAGTCAGTTTAATGTATTCTCAAAAGCATACTCAGAATATCAGCTCTTTATTAAGCAAAATTATCATGAAATCAAGATCAAGGCGATAGAATCACAAATTAAGCAGTATAATCAATACTATAATCGTTTATTAAGTCAGAGAAATTTAACGCAACAAGATTTAGAGCTTTCAAAAAAACAGTTTGTTAGGGATTCACAACTTTATAGGCAAGAGGTAATTCCTGCCCTAGAATACGAAAGGTCGCAAGCTACTATACTCTCAAAAAAACAATCGCTTGAAGGGGCACGACTTAATCTATCGAGTACCGCAATTGATATTGAAAAGTTGAAACAAAGTATTATCGATACTCGACTAGAGCAAGAAAGCCAAAGTAAGAAGTTAAAAGAAGATCTAATAAATAGTTACAATCAGCTGGTAAGTAGTCTTTCAGCATGGGAAAAAACCTATCTTTTAATTGCACCATCATCTGGGAGGCTAACCTATATGGAAGTATGGAGCAATTTACAAGAGGTAAAGTCGGGTGATCGCTTATTTACAATTAACCCCGAAAATCGCGGTAGCGTTTTCGCTCAACTTACATTACCCTTTGAGGGTGCAGGAAAAGTAAAACCCGGTCAACACGTAAATATTAAGTTGGATGGCTACCCATACCTTGAGTTTGGAATGGTTGAAGGAATTGTACAATCGGTTTCAAGCGGATCGCTTGAAAAAGGTTACCCTGCAATAGTATCGCTACCCAATGGTGCTCTTACATCATATAAAGAGAAGCTAAATTTTGAGAGAGACCTTACTGGAATTGCCGAAGTGACTACTGAAGATATTACCCTTCTTCAGCGACTATTCAACCCCCTTAAATATCTTATAAAGAGCAAAGGGCCAAAATAATCATAAAGGATAGAGAAGTTATTCTGTGTCATGCTTAACCTGCCTGCCAGCAGTCGAAGTGAAGCATCTCTTTTGTAACTTGTAACCCGTAACCTGTAACTCTTGAGAGATCCTTCGCGTTTGCTCAGGATGACATTCTTAGTTCTGTTCTGGTCGGCAAGTGTGTTTTTTTATCAATGCATTATTTTTACCTTTGCACCCAGTAAAATGAATATGAGGTTCAAGTAGATGAAGAATACCGATAAATGCTCATTCTGTGGGCGCGATCGACGTGAGGTTAACCTGTTAGTTTCGGGTGTAAATGCTTTTATCTGCGATATGTGCGCAGAGCAGGCAAGTCTTATCGTTCGTGAGGAGTTGAAGAAGAAGGGGGAGTTTAAGCTGAATAAAAGCAAACTCCAGAAGCCTGCCGAGATGAAGAAATTCCTCGATCAGTATGTAATTGGTCAGGATGAAGCAAAGAAATACCTTTCCGTTGCAGTTTACAATCATTATAAAAGGTTGATGCAGGCAAGTAGAGGCGAGGATGATGATGTTGAGATTGAAAAATCGAACATACTTCTAGTTGGTGAAACCGGAACTGGTAAAACACTTTTGGCCCGTACGATTGCCCGTATGCTGCATGTACCTTTTACCATTGTTGATGCTACTGTTCTTACCGAGGCTGGTTATGTTGGAGAGGATGTAGAGAGTATTCTCACTCGCCTTTTACAGGTTGCAGATTATAACGTTGAGGCTGCTGAAAAGGGAATCGTATTTATTGATGAGCTCGATAAGATTGCCCGCAAAGGCGATAACCCATCTATTACTCGCGACGTTTCGGGAGAAGGGGTTCAACAAGGACTATTAAAATTACTTGAAGGATCTGTTGTGAACGTTCCACCTCAGGGTGGTCGTAAACATCCTGAGCAGAAGATGATTGCTGTAGATACAAAGAATATTCTTTTCATCTGTGGTGGTGCGTTTGAAGGGATTCAAAAGAAAATTGCTCAGCGACTAAATACACAGATTGTTGGTTACGGTGCTAGCAAAAACCGCGACTATATCGATAAAGATAATCTATTGCAGTATATAGCACCCCAGGATTTGAGAGCTTTTGGGTTGATTCCCGAAATCATTGGAAGATTACCTGTTCTTACTTATCTAGATCCTCTCGATCGCGAAGCATTAAGGAATATTCTTACTGCACCAAAGAATGCAATCATAAAGCAGTATATCAAACTTTTTGAGTACGATAGTATTAAACTGCATATTGATGATGATGTGCTAAACTACATTGTTGATAAAGCTATTGAGTTTAAGCTAGGCGCACGAGGGTTGCGCTCAATATGCGAAGCAATTATGATCGATGCAATGTTTGAGTTACCCTCTGGCGACCACAACGAAATGTTGGTAACCTTAGAGTATGCTCAAAAGAAGTTGGAAAAGGTTAATATCAAGAGGCTGAAAGCTGCTTAACCCCTATCACGAACCAAGTTTATAAAAGTATACCCAAGTTCACCATCACTGGTGGGCTTTCCTTTTATTACACTTTCGGTTGTCCATTCCGACAGATTCAGTTCAGGGAAAAATGTATCAGCAGGAAATCCGGCATGAACACGGGTAAGGTAAATTTTATCGGCTAATTGAATTGCTTGTTTATAGATTTCTCCACCCCCAATAATAAATACCTCACTATCATTTTGGGCTAGCTCAATTGCGCTTTCGAGCGAGTTAGCAACCATACAATCACTGGCCTTATAACCATCTTGTCTTGAGATAACAATATTAATTCTTCCTGGTAGCGGCTTTCCTATGCTTTCGAAGGTTTTACGTCCCATAATAATATGATGGCCAAGCGTAAGGCTCTTAAATCTTTTTAGATCCTCTGAGATAT
>Ga0209098_1000460_pt1 | contig 45106 bp, 45 predicted proteins | sample AD_JPNHW1_MetaG_FD_184429 | JGI IMG/M metagenome (GOLD analysis project Ga0209098, IMG submission 184429) | Active sludge microbial communities of municipal wastewater-treating anaerobic digesters from Japan - AD_JPNHW1_MetaG (SPAdes) (version 2) | ecosystem: Engineered > Bioreactor > Anaerobic...
GGACAAGGAAGGCCGCTACCTGCGCAAGGACTGGCAGCTTGCCGAGCATTTCGGCTCGAGCATCCCGTCGATCCAGTACATGCGCCGGAAGTGCCGCAAGGTCGAGGACCTTCTCGGTTCCCGCGCCTCGCGGTCAAAGGTGGTGGACTACCTCCTCTGCGCCGAGTCGGTCCTGAGCCGCGGTGCCGATGCGGTGGAGGAAAGCTTCGACGCCGCAAAACGCCGCGCCAAGGCGATGCCCGCCGCAGCCAGGAAGGCTCCGGCCAGGAAGGCCGCCGCCAAGCCCAGGAAGCCGGCGCCCAAGGCCGCCGCGAAGAAGGCCGGCAAGGCCAAGACGGCCCGCAGAAAGTAGTCTTTCGCGCGGGCAGTCCTCGCCACGAACCGTTCGGTCGTCAGCAATAGACGCGGCCGGACGGTTTCGTGCGCCCGGGGTGCCGCCGGCGGTTTCCGCGCCTTCCCGGCACTGCAAGGCAGCGCAGCGAAGCCGCGCGGCCTCAGCCCCTTCCTGCGGGCGCCTCGCCGAAGGGATTGGCCCGCGAGAGGACCTCGCGGATCACCGCGTTGTCCGCCTCGAGGAAACCGGGGTCGGTCTCCACGATGGCGAAGGCGTCCCGCCGCGCCTCCTCGAGGATGGCCACGTCCCTCGCGGGATCGGCTATCGCGAGGCGCAGCGCCCCCGACTGGGCCGTGCCCGCGAGCTCGCCGGGGCCCCGTATGCGCAGGTCCTCCTCCGCAAGCTCGAAGCCGTCCGTGGTGCCAAGCATCGCCTTGAGCCTGGCCTTGCCGTCCTCGGTGAGGGGCTCGGTGTAGACGAGGAAACAGTAGGACTGCTCCTGGCCGCGGCCCACCCGGCCCCTGAGCTGGTGGAGGGCGGCGAGGCCGAAACGCTCCGCGTGTTCCACGACCATGGCAGCGGCGTTGGGCACGTCGACGCCCACCTCCACGACGCTCGTGGCCACGAGGATGTTGATCCTGCCCTCGGAAAAGGCCTCCATCGTCTCGCGCTTCTCGTCTTCCTTCAGCCTCGAATGGATGAGGCCCACCTTGTAGCCCGGGTAGATCTCCCTTGCCAGGCGCTCGTACATCTCCTCGGCGTTCTTGAGCTCGGCGCGCGCCGAGGCCGCGGTCCCGCCCGAGATGAGGGGATAGACGAAATAGGCCTGCCTGCCCGCCTCGAGGAGGCGCCGGACGTAATCGTAGACCTTGGCCTCGTTGCCTGCCCGCGCGAGGTGGGTCTCTATGGGCTTGCGCCCCGGGGGCATGGTCCTGATGGTCGAGACCGAGAGGTCGCCGAAGACCGTAAGGGCCAGGGTGCGCGGGATGGGTGTGGCAGTCATCATGAGGAGGTCGGGGAGGTGGCCTTTGCGCCCCAGCGCGAGGCGCTGGAGGACACCGAAGCGGTGCTGTTCGTCCACGACCGCGAGGCGGAGGTCGCGGTATTCGACCTCGTCGGAGAAGAGGGCGTGGGTGCCGAGGACGAGGTCGACTTCTCCGGCCTTGAGGGCCGCGAGGAGGGGAGGGCGGGCGGCGTCCTCGACGTTGCCCGAGAGGAAGGCGAGGCGGACGCCGAGGGGCTCGAGGAGGCGGGCCGCCGTCTGCGCGTGCTGCCTGGCGAGGAGTTCGGTGGGCGCCATCATGGCCGCCTGGCCACCCGACTCGATGGCCTCGAGGCAGGCGAGGAAGGCAACGAGGGTCTTGCCCGAGCCCACGTCACCCTGGAGGAGGCGGCCCATGGGGTGGGGCCTCGCCATGTCGGCGACGATCTCGGCGGCAGCCTTCTCCTGGTCGGGCGTGAGACTGAAGGGGAGGCGCTCGAGGAGACGGGCGCGCAGGAGCCCCTTGGAGGGGTGGCGCGTTATGGTGTCGCGCTTTCGCGAGAAGGCGCGTCGCGCCACTGCCACCTGGAAGTAGAAGAGCTCCTCGTAGATGAGGCTCTCGCGCGCCTTCGACAGCGATGCGCCCGAGGTCGGCTCATGGAGCTCGGTCAGGGCCTCGCGCTTGTGGACCATGCCCCTCCGCGCGGTGAGCGACGCGGGAACCTCGTCCTCGACATGGGAGCCGAAATCGCGCAGGGCCTGCCGCATGAGCTTGCGGAGGGAGCCCTGCTGGAGGCCTTCCGTGGCCGCGTAGAGGGGGATGAGTCCCTGGGGCGAGGCGGATTCGCCTGCAAGCACCTCGGCCTCGAAGGAGGAGGACTGGAGCTCGCCCCGGCGGAACTGGAACTTGCCGGTGACGACGGCGCGGGCTCCGACGGGGAGGACCTGCTCGAGGAAGGGACGGTTGAAGCAGAGGAGGGACGCGATGGTCGATCCCGGCGCCTCGTCCCTGACGAGGATCTTGAGGGTCCTCATGCGGCCATAGCCGAACCATTCGTGCGAGAGGACCTCGATCTCCGTATGGGCCCGGCCCGCCTTGACAGAATCCGCGAGGGAAACGAAGACCGAGCGGTCGTCGTAGTCGCGGGGATAGTGGAGGAGGAGGTCGGAGACCGAGTAGATGCCGAGGCGGGCCAGCCTCGCCTCCACCTGGGGGCCCGCGCCGCGGAGGACGGTCACGGACTGGTTGAGCTCGCGGAGGTACATGGGAACCTCGACTATAGCGTCCCGATTGAAGGCGGGCAAGCCGAGGGCCTTACGCACAGCGGCACCTATCCTTGCGGGGGCTCCTCCCATGATGCTAGGATGGGCCCGGCCCGCCGGCCTGGTCATGACGGATCGCAGGCGGGCAGGGGCCTCAAGGCGGCTCCCCGGCGCCCTGTCATCATGGCAACCGGGCCGGCCAGGCCAGCAGCGAAAAGGAGTCTTCATGCGCAAGGAAATTTCCCGGCTTGTCGAGATCGACCGCGAGCACGTCCTCGTGAGCCATATCGAATCCGTGCTGAGCTGGGACCAGGAAACCTACATGCCTCCCAAGGCCGTGGAGGAGAGGGCCGAGCAGCTCGCCCTCCTCGAGGGGCTGGCCCACGAGAAACTCGTGAATCCCGAGATCGGCAGCCTCCTCTCGGCCCTCGGCTCCACGCCCGGGAATCCCCTCGGCGACAGCGGGCTCAGCCCCGAGGAGAGGGCCTACCTCCGCGCCCTCCGCAGGGCCTATGACCAGGCCACGAAGCTTCCCGCCGACCTCGTGACCGATCTTGCCCGCACCACGGCACTCGGCCAGTCCGCCTGGGTGGACGCGAGGACGAATGACGACTTCGATGCCTTCGCGCCCTTCCTCGAGAAGCTCCTCGACCTCCAGCGCCGCAAGGCAGCCTGCCTCGGTCCCGACAAACCGGCCTACGACGTCCTCCTCGACCTCTACGAACCCGGCTCCACCGAGGCGGGCATCGCGGAGGTCTTCAAATCCCTCCGAAGCGAGCTCGTCTCACTCCTCGGGAAGATCCGCTCGCGGCCCCAGGTGGACGACTCCTTCCTCTTCCGCGCCTGCCCCGAGTCGAGGCAGGCCGAGGTGAGCCAGTGGCTCATGGATGTCGTAGGCTTCGACAAGGAACGCGGCCGCCTCGACACGACGGCCCACCCCTTCACGAACACCCTCGGATCGGATGACGTGCGCATCACCACGCGCTACATCCAGGGCAACCTCGCCTCGAGCATGTTCAGCACCATCCACGAGTCCGGTCACGCGTTGTACGAACTCGGCATCGAGCCTTCTGCGGCCTTCCGGCGCACGAAGCTCTCCGAGGCTGCTTCCATGGCCGTCCACGAGTCGCAGTCGCGGCTCTGGGAGAACATCATCGGGCGCTCCGCCGCCTTCTGGGCGCCGAACTACTCCCGCCTTGCGTCCCTCTCCGGGGCCGTGCTCGAGGGCGTGCCCCTCGACTCCTTCGTCAGGGCGATCAACAAGGTCGAGCCCTCCCTCATCAGGACCGAGGCGGACGAGGTCACCTACAGCCTCCACGTCATCCTGCGCTTCGAGCTCGAGAGCGACCTCATCTCCGGCCGACTGGCCGTGAAGGACCTCCCAGCGGCCTGGAACGCCAAGATGAAGGATCTCCTCGGCGTTGTCCCGAAGAACGACGCGGAGGGCTGTCTCCAGGATGTGCACTGGTCCTGCGGCCTCTATGGCTACTTCCCGAGCTACGCCCTCGGCAACCTCTACGCCGCCCAGCTCTGGGACCGCATGCGTGAGACCCTCCCCGACGTCGATGCCAGCCTCCGCCGCGGCGATGTCTCTCCCATCCGCGAGTGGCTGCGCGAGAAGATCCACAAGCCCGCTTCAACATGGATCCCCGGAGAGCTTATCGAGCGCGCCACGGGCTCGGCCCTCGACGCGAAGTATTTCGTGAGCTACCTCAACGAGAAGTACTCGAGGATCTATGGCTTCTAGCCAGGCGGCCTCCTTCGTGTTCCGGGGCCTCGTCTCGAGCCCCTGGTTCTGGGGGGGGCTCGCCGCCTTCTTCCTCGGCTTCGTCGCAGGCATGGCCCTCGCACGCGCAGCCAAGGCGCTCAAGGGCCATGTCCGAGCCCGCGTCCACGCGCGCAGGCAGGACGGAAGGGAGGGCCTCCTCGAGGTTGCTGACTCCCGCAGAAATGCCACTCGCGGTTTCCCGGCCGCGATAGTCGTCTGGACCTCGCTCGCCATCCTTGCAGCGGTCGCTTTTCTCGTCTTCCCCGACAAGGCCGAAGCTTTTTCCTGGCCCGTTCTCGCCTGGTCGCTTGCCCTCGCGGCCTGCGGCCTTGTCGTGGGCCGTTTTCCCCGCTCGGGCGGCGCCGTCTTCCTCGTCGTCCTCTTCGCGATGTGCGGCTTTGTCTGGGACTCCACGCGGGGCTATGTGTCCTTCGCTGGTCCCGTCGAGCTCGCCCGCCTCCTCCCCTTGTCCGGATCCGACGGCGACTGGCTCGCCGAGTTCATGGTCCATGGAAGGGATGGCCTGCCCGTGGCCCAGCACCTCGGATTCGAGGGCGACGCTGCGGCCCTCGTCGTCGACCGGCTCGACCTCCTCGGTCCCTCGACGATGGCAGGCTATCGCCACTTCTACCGCATCGCAGGCCTCGCCGACTCCTCGGGCAGGCTCGTCGTGGACTTCCATCCCCGCAGGAATTTCGTGGAGCGCTTCCGTCCCCTCGATGCCCTCAGGGCCCAGCAAGCTTTTCTGCTCAGGCGCAGCCGGGTCACGAGCGCCGCCCTTCTCCTCGTCGCCCTCCAGCCCCTGGCCTTCAGCCTCGAGGCTGCCTCGGGCGAAAAGCCTGCGATGGCGGCCGGCGCCACAGACTCCGGAACGGCCAGCTCTGGCGCGGCCGTGGCGGAGGTCGAAAACGTAGGCGGCCAGGATGTCGGCCTGGCTTCATCAGGCGGCTTCGTGCTTGAATCGCGCACCGTTCCGGTAGAAGGCCTCGGGGACTGAGCCCCGGGCGCGGCAGGCCGCGATGTGCGCCGCCGGACGCGGCCCGGCAAGGCCGGCGCGCCCTTCGCCGGGCGGCCCATGATGCCGACATCGATGCGCGCCGGCGCCGGCGCCGGCGCCGGCGCAGGCGCGGGCTCCGGCGCAGGCGCGGCCCGCGTCGGCCCTCGCCGAGTCAGCGCGCCAGTATCGAGGGTAGCGCCTTTTCGAGGCGGTCCAGGGCGAGCTCGAGGTTGGCCCGGGGACAGCCGAAGTTGAGCCTGAGCCAGCCCTCGCCGCCCTTGCCGAACTTGCTCCCGTCATCGAACCAGACGCCCGCCTTGCGGGCGATGATCTCGTGGAGGTCGCCCTTGAGCCCGAGGCCCCGGGCGTCGACCCAGGCGAGGAAGGTTCCTTCCGGCATCCGCATCGAAAGCGAGGGAAAGCGCGAGGCCAGTTCCCTGCACAGGAAGTCCGCGTTGCCCGCAAGATAGGCGAGGAGCTCCTCGAGCCAGGCCTCTCCGCCCTCGTAGGCGGCCACTGCTGCCGCCGCGCCGAAAACATTGGGGTTCTCGAGGCCGAGCCGGCTGGCCTCGGCATCGAAGAGGGAGCCGAGCTCCGGGTCCGGGATGACGGCGTAGGAGGTCTGGAGGCCCGCGATGTTGAAGGTCTTGCTCGGCGCGAAGAAGGCGACGAGGCGCCCTTCGAGGGCATCGGCGTAGCGGAGGGCCGCGATGTGCGAACCGGGACGATAGACGATATCGGAATGGATCTCGTCGGAGACGAGGAGGACGCGATGGCGGGCGCAGACTCCGATGACGCCCTCGAGCTCGTCCTTCGTCCAGACCCGCGCCACGGGATTGTGGGGTGAACAGAGGATGAGGGCCGCAGGCTTTTCACTCATGCAGAGTTCCTCGAGTCCCTCGAGGTCCATGCGCCAGCGGCCATTCTCGTTGACGAGGGGATTCTCGAGGACGCGCCTTCCGTTCCTCTCGATCATCATCCTGAAGGGATGGTAGACGGGCGGCTGGATGACGACGCCATCCCCCGGCTGGGTGAAGGCCCGGACCGAGAGGCCGAGCCCGGTGACGATGCCCGGCGAGAAATGGAGGCTGGCCTTGTCGACGGCCACACCTTGCCTCCTCGCCATCCAGCCCGAGAAGGCGCCATAGAAGGCCCCGGGCTTGCCCGCGTAGCCGTAGACGGGGTGGCCCGCGCGCCGCAGCACAGCCTCCTCCACGGAAGGCGGGACCGCGAAGTCCATGTCGGCCACCCAGAGCGGAAGGATGCCGTCGCCGGCCGTGGCTTCCGGATAGCAGAGTTCCGGGAAGCTCCACTTGATGGAATTGAAGGGCACCCGGTCTATTGCCTGATCGAAGTCGTACATCGCATCCGCCCTTTTGCCGTCCGTCTAGCTGCGATATGCGGCGACGGCCTCGATCTCGACGCGGCCACCCTTCGGGAGGCCGGCCACCTGTACGGTGGAGCGCGCGGGGCAGTCGCCCTTGAAGCAGCCTGCGTAGATGGTGTTGACGAGGCCGAAGTCGGCCATGTCGGCGAGGAAGATCGTCGTCTTTACGACGTCGCCGAAACCGAGGCCCTCGGAGGCGAGGATGGCCTCGAGGTTCGCGAGGGACTGCCTCGTCTGGGCCTCGACGCCCTCGGCGAGGCTGCCCGAGGCGGGATCCAGGCCGAGCTGGCCCGAGCAGTAGAGGAAGTCGCCCGACCTCACGGCCTGGGAATAGGGGCCTATGGCGGCTGGGGCCTTGCTGGTGCTGACGGTCTTGCGGTTCATGGGAGTTCTCCTTTTCGTGGGCTCCCAGTATCCGCCCGGCCGCCGGCTCACGTCAAGGCGCGGGGCGCAGGCGCGCCTCGCGCAGCGCCGGTCCGGCGGTGGCGCGCCTCGCGGCTACATCGACTTCCAGAACCGGTAGAATTTCCTCTCGACTTCCTCGAGGGGTAGGAGGGGATAGTACTTGTTCTTGCCCTGGCTCGCGAACATGAAGCCATGGCGGAGGTTCTTGTAGGAGATGCGGTCGATGGGACAGTCGAGGGAAATGCCCTTCACCTTCTTGCCGGGCGTGTTCCTGACCTCGAGGATGGCGTTCCTGAGGCGCGCGGGCTCGATGCCCGGCACGAAGGTACGCACGAAGGGGTTGGCATCGAACTCGCCCATGAACTCCTCGACGTCGAATTCGAGGTCGGCGTAGAAGACCTTGGGCGCGCCCTTCGAATTGGCCGGGTCGGTGATGAAGCGTGAGAATTCGAGGAAGTTGTACTTGGTGAGTACGATGAACTTTACCGGGTTGATCTCGAGGATGATGCCCATTTCGTCGCTGCGCGGCTTGGGGTCGGCAGGCGTCGCGTCGAGGGCCACGAAGTCGCCCGAGGCGTTGCAGATGTAGAGCTTGCCGAGGGCGTCGAAGTCGACGTTCTCGAGGACGCGGTAGCTCTTGATGAACTTGGTTGCCTTGGGACGGCCATCCTCGTGCGGCACGAGCTCGTCATAGGCGCCTTCGATGTCGAAGTATTCGTTGCGGAAGTCCGGATCGAGCTCCGCGAAGATGAGCTTGCCCTCGAAGTGGCGCGAGGAGCCCATGACGTAGTGCTTGATGAAGTCGCCGGGCGAGAGCTGCGAGGCGATGAGGGAGTGGTTCGGATGGAGGATGAGGTAGAGGTGCTTTTCGTAGGTCATGTCGTTCTCCTCATGGCGACATGCTAGCAGGAAAACGGTTTTTCATCCAGCAGTCGCGGATAAATATGCAGTTGATGCCCGATTGCGCCTGGCCGCGCCTGTCTTGAGGCTCATGGCCCGGAGGAGCTAGTATGGTTCCGTGGAACGGCAGCCTCCCCTCGGATATTCCGATCACCGCTCCGGCCGCGAGACCGGACGCATCCTCTATCCCGTCTTCTCGAGGAGGGCGGGGGGACTCTCCCTCGGCGTCAACCTTTTCCCGGACGCCAAGCGCTGTTCCTTCGATTGTCCCTATTGCGAGGTCTTTCCCTTCGAGGGCACGAGGCCCTTCAAGGTCGCCGATCTCGTCTCGGCCCTCGACGCCTTTGCCGAGGACTGGACGGATGAGCTCGGCCCCGTACGCGACATCTCCCTGTCGGGAAATGGCGAGCCGAGTCTCTCTCCCTTCCTTGAACCGGTCCTCGAGGCCTGCGCCCTGGCGCGCAGGGCCCATCCCCTGGCCCTTGGCGGAGCGAAGCTCGTGATCATCACGAATTCCACGGGCTTCACGAGGCCGGCCGTGTGCGGGATCCTCGATCGCTACGTGCGGGAGGAGGGGCTCGAGGTCTGGGCCAAGCTCGACGCGGGCGGCGAGGCCAGGTTCAGGGCGATGAGCGGCACCAACCTCGATTTCGCCGCGATCGTGGCCGGCATCCGTGCCTTTGCCGCCCGGACCCCCCTCGTCATCCAGACCATGCTCTGCGAGCTCGACGGCGAGGCTCCGACGACGGACGACCTCGACGACTACGCGCGACTCCTTTCCGGCATCCTCGCAGATGGCGGCCGTATAACGCAGATTCATCTTTACACCCAGGCGAGGCCAGCGCCCGCGGGCCGTACCGGCGCCCTCGACAACGCGAGTCTCCTCGCCGCGGCGGGACGTATCGTCGCGGCCCTCCGCCCGGCGGCGCCGGAACTCGTCCTGCGCGTCTTCGGCCAGACCGGCGAGCTCGCGCCCCCCGGCGGCGATACGCCCATGCGGTACAAAGGCGGTACATCCTGATAGACCTTCATTGCCATTCGAACGCAAGCGACGGCAGTCTCGCACCCGCGGCCCTCGTGGCCCTCGCCCGGGAGCGCAAGCTCGCGGCCCTGGCCCTCACCGACCACGACACGGTGGCCGGCCTCCCGGAAGCCGAGGCCGCCGTCTCCTCCCTCGAGCCCTACGCCGACGGATCGAGGCTCAGGTTCATCCGCGGTGTCGAGATCGAAGTGGCCTTCGAGCCCGGGGAGTTCCACCTCCTCGGCCTCGACCTCGCGCCGCTGTACGGCGCGGAAGGAGGACCTGCCTCGCCGGCCGCGCGCCGCCTCCTTTCGGCCCTCGAGAGGCTGGGCAAGGCACGCGATGAGCGGAACAGCATCATCCTCGACAAGGCCCGCGAGGCGGGCATCGATATCAGCATGGAGGAGCTCGCCGAGGCAGCCGGCGGTTCGCGGCCGGGCAGGCCGCACATCGCGGGCCTCCTCGTGAAGCACCGCGCGGCCCGGAACAGGCAGGACGCCTTCTCCCGCTTCCTCGCCAAGGGACGGCCCCTCTACGCACCCAAGGAGTGCCTCGAGCTCGAGGAGGCCATGGAACTCGTTCGCGACGCGGGCGGACTCGCCATCGTCGCCCATCCCCTCTCTCTTTTCGTCTCCTGGACGAGGCTCGCCACGATCATGGACGGCTGGAAGGAGCTCGGCATCGACGGCATCGAGGCCTGGCACCCCGTGGCCAAGCCCGGCCAGTGCCGCAGGCTCGAGAAGATGGGCCGCGAGCGCGGCTTCCGAATCACCGCGGGCAGTGACTACCACGGGATCATCAGGCCGGAGCGCCGCCTCGGCAAGACCTCGGGCGGTCTCTCGATCGACGACTCCTATCTCGCCGAGCTTTCGCGCTGACGGACTGCGCAGTCCCGCCGCGTCCGGCTCGGCGCTAGCTGCCGCGCGGTCCGGCGCCGCGCCGGCGTTCCGCTAGTTCCCGCCGCGCTCCGAAGAGCCGTCAGCCATCGCTCCCTCGACCTCGCCTTCCTCACCGGGCCTGTAGCTCTTGTCGAAGAGGCCCAGGGCCGTGAAAAAGAGGATGAGGATGAGGGGCCCGAGGATGAGGCCATTGAGGCCGAAGAGCTTGAGGCCGCCCAGGATGGCAAAGAAGATCAGCAGGGGATGGACGTTGAGGCGCTGCTTGAGCAGCATGGGCCTCAGGAAATTGTCGACGGTCGAGACGAAGAAACCGGAGACGAGGAGGAGGGCGATGCCGCCCGCGATGTCTCCGGTCGCGAGCCTCGCCACGCCCACGGGCAGCCAGATTAGGGAGGCTCCCAGCATCGGGATGAAGGCCGCCATGGCCGTGAGGAGGGCGAGGACGAGGGGGCCCTTGACCCCGAAGAGCCTGAAGATGACGAAGGCGGCGATGGCCTGGTAGAGCGAGACGAAGACGTAGCCGACTATGAGCTGCTTGGAGGTGTCCTTCAGCGTGCGCATGAAGAGGTTCGTGTACGACTTGTCGATCGGGATGGCGTTGCCGAGGATCCTCACCAGGGTGCGGCCGTCCATGAAGAAGAAATACAGCGTGAAGATCATGAAGGCGAGGGAGATCACCAGGTTGGCGCCGTTGCGTATCGCGGCGCTCGAGAGGCTGAAGATGCGCCCGCCGCTTCCCGCGATGAAGCCCATGATCTCTCCCTTGAGGTCGATCGACGAGAGGTTCACGGAGCCTTCGGTGGCGCGGTAGATGAAGCCCCCCACGATGCCCTGGGGCGAGAGGTCGAAGTACTCGGGGTGGCTGTCGAGGAAGCGCAGCGCAGCCGAGGCGAGGTCGCTCACCTGCTTCGCGACGTTGATGGCCAGGAAGACGACGGGCACGACGATGACGAGGACGCCGAGGAGGGAGAAGACGCCCGCCACCAGGCGGCGGCTCCAGGGCCTTTCGCTCTTGCTCCTCGACAGGCCGATGACGCGCTCGTAGAGGGGAGCGAGGATGATGTAGATGAGGGCCGACCAGAGCATCACCGTGAGGAAGGGATAGTAGAGGCGGGCGACGACGATGAAGAGTGCCAGGAAAAAGACGAGGAAGATGATCTTCTTGACGCTCATGGCTTCCATGATGGCTCCTTAGGCTCCGGGCCTGCATCGGCTGCAGCCGAGCACATGGACGTGCTTGCGGCCGGGTCGTTCGAAATAGCGCGCCACCGCGTAGCCGTCCCTCGGGAGCTCGCCGCCGCAGACGGGGCAGAGCCGAGGGGGACGGCCGTCCAGCGAAGGCCAGCAGGCGGGGCATCCGAAGATCCGCATGATGCGGTCGCCGGAACCCGCTGAAAGGTCGGACTTGACGCGTTCCCCGCTTGCGAGGGGGGTCGAGCAGAGGGGGCAGCAATGGGGCTGTATGCCGTGCGGGGCTGCGCTTCCGGGCTTGCCGGCGCGTCCCGAGGCCCCCGGGCCTTGTCTGCCCGGGTTTCTTCCGCCCCCGCCCCGGCTTCCCGCCTTTCGGAGGGCCAGGACGATGGCTGCCGCGATGACGAGGGCTCCCGCCAGGCTGGCAGCTATGATATCCATGCGGGAAGTATACCTATATTGGCCTCCCCATCCAAGGACGGCCTGCGGCATGCCCCTGGGGCCCGCTCACCTTGACCCCCCAAGGCCCGGGGCCCATAATCGCGCCATGGCCACACTTTCCATAGTCGCGACCCCGATAGGCAACCTGGGCGACATAACGCTCCGGGCCCTCGAGACCCTCAAGGCGGCCGACGTGATTGCCTGCGAGGATACGCGGCACACCCTCAAGCTCCTCACCCACTACGAGATCAGGAAGCCCCTCGTGGCCTGCTACGCCTACGACGAGGAAAAAGGCTCCGCCCGCATCCTTTCCCTCCTGGCGGAGGGGAAGAACGTGGCCTACTGCAGCGACGCCGGCACGCCCGGCCTCTCGGACCCCGGAGCCCTCGCCGCGGCGAGGGCCCGCGAGGCCGGTCATCGCGTCGAGCCCATCCCCGGCCCGAGCGCCTTCGCCACCCTCCTCTCGGTGGCGGGCTTCGGCGGCCGGTCCGTGCTCTTCGACGGCTTCCTCTCGCCCAAGCCGGGCCGGCGCCGCAGCCGCGTCGAGGAGCTCCTCGGAAGGGGGGAGAACTTCCTTCTCTACGAATCCCCGCACCGGATCGGGAAGCTCCTCGCGGACATGGCGGCCATCGCGCCCGACCGGAAGCTCTGCATAGGCAGGGAAATGACGAAGATCCACGAGGAATTTCTCGTCATGACGGCCCGGGAAGCGGCCGAGAAATTCAACGGGACCGAAGAGGCAAGGGGCGAATTCGCGGTGCTTGTCTCCGGAACCGATTTGGCGTAAACTATTCACAGGTTTTGGTCGATAATTCTGTTGAAAGGCAGGGGTGCAACATGACCATAGATCGCCTGAATCCGATCGACCCGTTACGGGATCCCGCAAAGTCCTCCTCCTCCGAGCGGGTTTCGCGCGCCGGTCGTGGCGATTCCATAGCCATCTCATCCGACGCGGCCCAGAAGGCCGAGCTCTACAATGCGATGGAAGTGGCCAAGGCTGCCCCTGACGTGAGGAGCGATCTCGTCGCCGAGCTCAAGGCCAAGATCCAGGATCCGTCCTATATCAACGATGCCGTCGTTTCCATGACGGCCGACAGGATCCTCGACCAGCTTCTCGGCTGAAACGACGACTTTCGGAAGCCAGAGGGCGGGAGCGTGTCTTCCGCCCTTTTTTTTCGGGAAAACGGGACGAGACACGAAACGATGAGGAGCAGGGAGAGCTTCCATGGCAGAATTCCACTTTTCCGTGAGGCCCAAGGTCTGGATCGGCAACGATTCCCTTCTCAGGCTGCCCCTCCTTGCGACGGAATACGCCGGTAAAGGCGCAGCCCGCGCCCTCCTCATCGCCGACCCCCTCCTCTATGAGACCAAGGTAATCGACCGCGTGAAGGGCCTCCTCGAGGACAGGAACGTCCAGGTCCTGGTCTTCGACGAGATCCCCGACCGCGCCACGAGCAAGGCTGCCGACGATGCCCTTCGCCTGTCGAGGGGAGCAAGGAGCCCCCTCATCATCGCCCTGGGCGGCCTCAAGACGATGATGATAGCCCGGGCCACCGCCTATGCGGCGGGAAGCCCCGCCGGCGGGACGGGCGCCAGGGCCGCCTGCGCCGACATAGATTCCATCCTCGAGGGCAGGTTCGCGGCCTCGAACCCCGTGAACCTCATCGAGATCCCCACCTCCCTCCGCCATCCCTTCATGACCGAGGACTGCGTCGTCCTGACCGACGGCCGCGATCGCCGAGCCCGCCTCGTACGCCTGCCCTCGGCCTCGCCCTCGGCCGTCCTCATCGACCCCGCTCTGGCGGCGAGTCTTTCGCCCAAGCTGGCGGCCTCCTGCGTCATCGACGGCCTCATGGGCGCCATCGAGGGCTATGTCTCCTCCCGGTCCTCCTTCATGAGCGACATGCTCCTCGAGCGCGCGGTGACCACCCTCGCGGGCGCCCTCGACGCCCTCATCGCCAGGCCCGAGGACCCCCAGGCCAAGGCCGATGCCTGGCGGGGCGCCTTCCTGGGCGCCCTGGGACAGGGCATGAGCTCGGCCGGCGTAGGCACGGCCGTCTCGATAGCCGTCAACGCCCGTTTCGCCGTGCCCAAGGCCAGTCTCGCGGCCATCCTCCTCCCGTACTCGATGGAATCGGCCGCCAAGAGCAGGCTCGAGAAGATAGCTGCCCTCTGTCCCCTCCTTGGCGAGGACTCGAGCGGGCTTTCGGCCGCGGATGCCGCCGCCAAGTCCGTCGAGTGGCTGAGGACCAGGCTTGGCCTCCTCAGGATCCCCTCGAGGCTCAAGGACTTCGACCTCTCCCTCGACCGCCTCGTCGACACCGCCCGCGACGCCCGCGAGCTCGACTTCGTGAACTACCTGCCAAGGGCGGTTTCGGTGGACGACCTCTTCGATTTCGTGAAGATGGCCTACTGAGCCTCGCCTGGCCCGAGCCGTGATCCCGCCCTACAAGCTCTCCAAGCTCCATCCCCGCCAAAGGGTCAGGAAGGCGGCCCTCCTCCTGCAGGAGGTCGAGGCCCTCCTCCGCCGGGAGGAAGAGCAGCGCGCGGGCCTTGGAGCCACCGGCCGGCCGGCCGCCGGAGAAGCCCCGGGCGGGGCTTCGTCCGCCGCCGGCCAGGCCAGGCTGCCGGCCCCTGAAGCCCTTGCCTACGCCGATTCTCTGGCCCGTTTCCTCGCGGGAGACGCGGAGCTGCCTGAGACGGTGCGCGAGGCGGCGGCGGCCTTCTCCGTAGCCCCGGCCGTCCCGGCAGCGATCCGGTCGGTCAACTCGCTCCGCCACAGCCTCCTCCGGGAATCCGGCCAGGCGCCTGCCGACTGGGACTTCTTCGACCCCCTTTCCGGCCGGCCCGATCCTTCGGCCCGCAAGGTGCTGCCTGGAACCAGGGCCTATCTCGAGGACATACGTTCCCCCTTCAATGTAGGTTCCATCTTCAGGAGTTCGGACGCCTTCGGCCTCGAAGAGCTCCTCCTCTCGCCGGGCACGGCCGATCCCGGCCATCCCCGGGCAGAGCGGAGCGCCATGGGCGCAACAGGCCTACTGGCCTGGCGGAGGGCCGGTCTCGAGGTCCTGGAGGAAGCGGCAAGGGCAGGGGAGGCCGTCTTTGCCCTGGAGCTGGGGGGCGAAGCCATCGGAAGCTTCGACTTTCCCGAACGTGGCATCGTGGTCCTGGGCTCCGAGGAGCTCGGCGTGTCTACCGAGGCCCTGGACCGCTGTAACGCGGGCAAGGTTTCCATCCCCATGTCAGGGGCCAAGGGCTCGCTCAATGTTGGCGTAGCCTTCGGCATCCTCCTTTACGCCTGGTCGAGCCATATCAGGCCGTAATCCCGGGAATCATTCCCGGGATTTTGTGCCAACTTCCGTTTGACGCCTCCGGTAAATGGGTCTAAAATCCTATCCCATAATATACCCCCCGCTATTGGAGGCTTTATGGCAAAGGTAGAACTCAAGAAGCTGGTGAAGGTGTACGACGGCAACGTGAAGGCCGTCGACGAAGCCACCATCACCATCAACGACAAGGAATTCGTCGTCTTCGTCGGCCCCTCGGGCTGCGGCAAGTCGACGACCCTTCGCATGGTCGCGGGTCTCGAGGACATCACCGAGGGCGAGCTCATGATCGACGGCCGCCTCGTGAACGACGTTCCCCCCAAGGACAGGGACATCGCCATGGTGTTCCAGAACTACGCCCTCTATCCCCACATGACCGTGTACGAGAACATGGCCTTCGGCCTCAAGATCCGCAAGGTCGCCAAGACCGAGATCGACCAGCGCGTCCGCGAGGCCGCCCGCATCCTCGACATCGAGAAGCTCCTCGACCGCAAGCCCAAGCAGCTTTCGGGCGGCCAGCGCCAGCGCGTCGCGGTAGGCCGCGCCATCGTGCGCAAGCCCAAGGTCTTCCTCTTCGACGAGCCCCTCTCCAACCTCGACGCCAAGCTCCGCGTCCAGATGCGCGCCGAGCTCATCGACCTCCACCACCGCCTCGACGCGACCATGATCTACGTCACCCACGACCAGGTCGAGGCCATGACCATGGGCGACAAGATCGTCGTCATGCGCGACGGCAAGGTCCAGCAGATCGGCTCGCCCCTCTACCTCTACAACCAGCCCGTCAACAAGTTCGTCGCGGGCTTCATGGGCTCGCCGCCCATGAACTTCCTCACCGTCAAGGTCACGGAGGAAGGCGGCCAGGTCTACGTCGGGGAGGGCAGCTTCAGGCTCAGGCCCCAGGCCGAGCACTGCGCCCTCCTCAAGGCCTATGTCGGCAAGGAAGTCACCCTCGGCGTCAGGCCGGAGGACCTTCCCGTGGCGGGAGACGGCGTGGACGCCTCCGGCGGAGTCATCAAGTCCAAGGTCACGGTCGTCGAGCCCCTCGGCGCGGAGATCAACATCTACGCGAACGCGAAGGACCAGTCCCTCACCTCCCGCGTGCCGCCCCACCACAACTACAAGATCGGCGACGAAGTCTCCTTCGCCCCCCTCATGCACAAGGCGCGTTACTTCGACCGCGAGACCGAGCTCGCCATCCTCCCCGTCAAGTTCGACGAGCAGGCGAACTAGCGAGCCGGGATGTCCCAGGGAATGCCGGGCGCCAGCCCGGCTCCCGTGGCGACCTGGAAGCCCGTGCCGGATGTCCGGCACGGGCTTTTTCCTTTCCGGGAGGGGGGCATCGGCACTTCCCTGCACATCAGCGCCATCCATCCTTGCGGCAGCATGCCCGGCGGTCTATAATGGGTGGACATGCGGGCAAGGGTTGCAGAGCACATCAATTCACTCATCGATGAAGTCAAGGGTGTCGAGATCGATAGTGAAGGTTCATACCTCTCCTTCGGCCGGCTCCTTGCCTCGATTTCCGCCGAGATGGAGCGGAGTTCCCGGAACGCGAGGGCCTCACTCGAGGAATTCTCCAGGACCATGGGCAAGTCCTCGGAAACGGGCTTCCGCTCGATCGCGGGTTTCGCCCGCGAGTCGAGCGCCTATTTCGCCTCTGTCCATGACCGGGACGTGGCCTTCCTGGCCAGGATCAACGAAAGCATCGACCGCCTCTCCACCCTCGAGGACGTCATAGGCCGGGTCAGGTCGGACTCCGAGGAGATGGAGATAATCTCGCTCAACGCCATGACGGTGGCCCTGAAATCGGGCAACGCGGGCAAGGCCTTTTCGGTCATAACGGACGAGCTCAAGCGCCTCTCCACCCGCACGATCTCCCTCACCGAGACGATCACGACCCGCGGCCGGGAGCTCAAGGACTGCTTCGGCGTCCTCCGCGACTCCCTGGGCGAGCTCGATGCCTTCCAGGAAGGCTTCTTCGGCCGGCTTGACGACGCCCTCACCAAGGGGTTCTCCTCCCTGGAGAACGGGATCAAGGATTCGGCGACCGTCTTCGCCGACCTCCTCAGCGAGGCGATGAGCGTCCGCGATCCGGTCCAGTCCATCATGCAGAGCGTCCAGCTCCAGGACATCATCCGCCAGTCCCTCCAGCACGTCACCATCTCCCTCGTCGAGGCGCAAAGGGCCGCCATGGACGCCGAGCGCCGGGAGTCGACGGCCGTCGATTACCTGGACCAGGAAGGAGAGGACGACGCCTCTCCGCAGGCCGAGGCCTTCGGCACGGGCGAGGCCGGCTTCGAGGACTTCGCCGGCTCGACCGTGGAGGAGGACCTCGCCTTCGTGTCGGCCATCATGCGGCTCGTGGACTCCCTGATCGAGGACGTGGTGGGCAAGCTCGACGCGAGCGGCCTGTCCTTCGCCTCGAGCCTCGAGGCCATCGAGTTCATCGTCGGGATCGTCGAGCGCAAGCGCAGCGACCAGGCCAGGGTCCTGGAAGCCGCCACCTCCGGCACCGATTCGGACACCGCGAACTACCTCGAGGGCTCGGCGCGCTACCTCGGCCTGAAGAAGCAGGTCGTCCAGACCGCCCGCCGCCTTTCCGAGCAGGTCAAGGGCCTCGACGAGAGCTTCAGGGGCCTCGCAGGCCTCCTGTCCCGCTTCCAGAACATCGTCATCGCGTCGAGGATCGAGGTCGCCAAGAACAAGTCCCTCTCGGGCGTCGCCAACACCGTCCAGGGCATGGTCCAGCTCACCGAGCGCCTCGGCGCCGACGTGGGCGAGGCCATGGACACGACCAAGACCTTCATCAAGGTCGCCTACGGCGCGATTGCCGAGTACGCCGGCTCCGAGGACGTGAGACGGGCCTCCGAGGGCAGCATGGCCTCAGGTGTCGGCTCCGCGGCCTTCGAGGCGGCGGCCCAGGAGAACGACAGGCTCGTGGCCACCCTCGAGCGCGTCGAGGCCAACCTCCAGATCCTCGACAGCGCCCGGGCGAAGGTCGGGGAGAACCTTGGCAGCTTCCTCCTCTATACTCCCGAGTTCATCGACCTCATCTCGGAGGCGCGGTCAGTGCTTTCCGGACTCGAGGGGCTTTCGGCGCGGCTCAAGCGCATCCAGGGCGAGCTTTCGGCCCTCAAGGGCGAGCTCGTGGACGCGGAAGGCGCGGTGATCGAGGAAGCCTCGATCCGGAGCGAGAGGTTGCGCGCCATGATCGACCGCTTCACCATCTTCACGCACAAGAAGACGGCCGGGGAGATCGGCCGCTTCGACGTCGAGGACGGCGCGGAGTCAGGGGAGATCACCCTCTTCTAGGGTGCCGCCATGAAGCCGCGGTCGGTAGGACCTGTCGAACGTCGCATCGGGGACAGCGGAGCCCCGGCACCGTGTACATCCACAAACTGAGCCAGTTCGAGCAGGAGGTGGTCACCATCCACCCCGGCGAGTATTTCGCGACCCAGGCGGACACCATCATCTCCACCGTCCTCGGTTCCTGCATCGCGGTGAGCCTCCATGACCCGGCGAGGTCCATGGGTGGGCTCAACCATTTCATGCTCCCGGGAGAGCTCGGCCGGGAGGGCCTCATCCGGGACCCGAACGCCAAGTACGGCATGTACGCCATGGAGCTCCTCGTGAACGAGCTCCTCAAGATGGGCTCGAGGAAGAACGACCTCAAGGCCAAGGTCTTCGGCGGCGGGGCCGTCCTGCGTTTCTCTGACGGGGGGACCACCCGCATCCCCCAGAGCAACATCGATTTCGCCTTCGAGTACCTCAAGGAGGAGGGCATCCCCGTCCTCGCCTCGGACGTGGGGGGGCGAGAGCCCCGCAAGATCTTCATGTTCCCGCGCTCGGGAAAGGTACTCCTCAAGCGCATCGTGCCGAGCCAGGCCAGCCTCGTGGAGAAGGAGGAGGAGCGCTACCTCCAGACCGTCAGGGAGGAGGAGGCCGAGGGCGGAGCGGTCACCCTCTTCGACCGCTAGCCCTTCCATTCGGCTTTAGTCGGACCCTTCTTAAGCCGAAGGATAAAGAAGACAAGTGGCATGGCGCCGCCTTTTTTGGCGACGCCCATGTCCCATGAGCATCGTCAGTCTCGCGGAGGGACCATGAATCTCTCGACCGTCATCGGGTTGCCGCTCGGCTTCGTAGCCCTGATCGTCGCCTTCCTCATAGAGGGAGGCAATCCCGGCGCCCTAATAATGCCCTCGCCCTTCATCATCATCATAGGTGGCACCCTCGGCGCCCTCATGACCTCCTTCGACATGAAGGACATCACGGCCATCCCCAAGCTAATGGGCGCGGCGATGAAGACGGTGCCCACCAAGGAGAAGGAGCTCGCGAACATGTTCGTGGCCTTCGCCGAGAAATCGAGGCGCGACGGCCTCCTCTCCCTCGAGGAGGACCTCCAGTCCCTCGACCCGAACCAGGACCCCCTCATCAAGAAGGGCCTCCGCTACGTCATCGACGGCACGGATTCCGATGCCCTCGCATCGCTCCTCGAGAACGACGTGGCCATCTTCGAGAAGCACCGGAAGCACGAGGCCGAGATCTTCTCCGCTGCCGGCGGCTTCTCCCCGACGATGGGCATCATGGGTACCGTTCTCGGCCTCATCGTCGTCCTTTCGAACCTGGCCGAGCCCGAGAAGCTCGGCGAGTCCATAGCCGTGGCCTTTGTCGCCACCCTCTACGGCATCGGCTTCGCCAACCTCATCTGGCTCCCCATCGCCAACAAGCTCAAGCTCAAGCTGGCCCAGGAGAAGAACGTCAAGGAGATGATCATCGAGGGAGTCCTCGCGATCCAGCAGGGCGAGAGCCCCAAGCTCGTGGGCGACAAGCTCGCGGTCTACCTCCACGAGAAGGACCGGAGCTCGCTCGAGTCCTTCAACGAAGCCTAGCGGGGGCCTGACCTATGGCGCGGAAGAAGAAAGCGGGCGAGCCCGAGAAGCCCGAGAACGAGGAGAGGTGGCTCCTCACGTACTCCGACATGATCACCCTCCTCATGACCTTCTTCGTCGTCATGTACGCCATGTCGCGGGTCGAGACGACCAAGTTCGAGGCCCTCTCCGAGTCCCTTTCCGCGGCCTTCCCCGGCATGCCGGGCATCCAGGCCGAGGGCGCGGGCGGCCATTCGCTCTCGCGCACCACCGTGCCCCTCCGCGCCGCGCCGGGCACCGGCCTCTCGCCCAAGCCCGCCAAGAAGAGCACGCCCTTCATGGAGCGCGCAACTTCGACGCTGGAGACCCAGATCAGGACCGGCGCCATACGCGTGACCACCGAGGCCCGCGGCGTGGTCCTCGCCCTTTCGGGAGACGTGTTCTTCAGGGAAGGGCAATCGACCCTCAACACGGATTCGATCTCGATGCTCACGCAGGTGGCCGAGCTCCTCCGCGACATTCCCCAGCCCATCGTCGTGGAGGGCTTCACCGACTCGACGCCGGTCGACCGGGGCAGCCAGTTCGGCAGCAACCTGGGCCTCTCCGCCGCGCGCGCCGTCTCCGTCGCCGAGGCGCTGCAGCTCCTGGGCCTGCCCGCGGACCGCGTCTCCGCCGCCGGCTACGGCGACTCGAAGCCCCTCCGCTCCAACGACACGCCCGAGGGCCGGGCCTACAACCGCCGCGTCGACATCCTCATACGCTTCGAGGAGTAGGGGCGGGCCGGCCACGCCGGCTGCACCGGGCACGCCGGCCACGCCGGCCTCGCCGGTTGCCCGCTGGCGGAATCTCCGCGGCCCGTGGGTGCCAGCGCCGCGCGGCGTCCGCGCAGGGCATGAAAAAAGGAGGCCGTCCGCGGGGACAGCCTCCTTTCCTTTATCTCGCCGTCTATTCGGCGCTTTCGCTCTTTGAATCCTTCTTGGCCTTCTTCTCCGCCCTCTTTTCCTTGAGGGTCTTCTGCGGTTTCTTCTTCTCTTCGTTCTTCTGCTTGTCCTGGGACTTCATCTTGTCCTCCTTGAAAGGAACTTCCAGCAACACCATTGTAGCTCACTGTCGCCTTTTTTCAAGTACCGCCGCACGGGGAGACGGCCATCGAGCCGCGCCCGCGCGACGCGGCCGCTCAACGCGGCTCTATGACCGCCCCCTCGCCCTCGGGCAGGTAGACCCGCGAGCCCGCCGGCACGGAATGCGTGAGCCAGACGTTGCCGCCGATCACAGACCCGCGGCCGACGACGGTGCCGCCGCCGAGGATCGTCGCGCCCGAGTAGATCGTCACGCCTTCCTCAATGGTGGGATGGCGCTTCACCTCCCCCTCGGCCTTGCGCACCGACAGGGCCCCGAGGGTCACTCCCTGGTAGATCTTGACGTCGTCGCCTATCACTGCGGTCTCGCCGATGACGACGCCGGTCCCATGGTCGATGAAGAAGCGGCGGCCTATCGTCGCGCCGGGATGGATGTCGATGCCCGTCTTGCCATGGACGTGCTCGCTCATCATGCGCGGCAGGAGGGGAAGGCCCTCGGCCCAGAAGAAGTGGGCGATGCGGTGGACCACTATGGCCTCGAGTCCGGGGTAGGCGAGGATGACCTCCTCGAGGCTCTTGGCCGCGGGATCGCCCCTGAAGGCCGCGTCTATGTCCTCCATGAGGACTTGTCGCATGGTCGGGAGGGCCTCGAAGAAGCGCACGACGAGGTCGCGCGCCTCGATGTGGCAGGCGGCCGGACAACCCGGCTTGCCGGCGAGGCGGTTGCGGTACCCGATGCTCCGCTCGACTTCTGCGGCGAGGACCTTCGCCGCGCGATGGACGAGCTCGCCCGCCACGAGGCCCAGGTTCGAGTCGTTTATGCCCTCCTCCTCGCGGAAGCCCGGGAAGATGAGGGTCTCGATATCCTCGAGCGCCTTCACGACCGCGGCCCTGGAGGGCAGGTTGGGTCCTGCGGCGTGGTTCACGCCGCCCGAGCGTTCATAGGAACCGAGCAACGCCTCCACGGCCTTCTCGAGTGCTTCCATCGCTGGCCTGCCTTTCCCGGATGGTCCGGACGCCCTGGGCGGAACCGACGGCGAATGGGGCCGCCCATGCGCCGAGCCTAGCACCGGGGTCAGGCCCGGGTCAACGTGCGGCCATCTCCGCCCGCGCCGCCGGCGCTGAAGGTGCCGCTGGCGCCGCAGGCGCCCGCGGCCTGCCCTGCCCGGTTGCGTTTGACAGGTCCTTGGCAGGCTGTTACTATTGGCATCCTTGATGCGGCCGGTACCAGAGACCGACCTACAGGAGAACGACGGTGAAACTGAACTATAGACGGACGATGATGGTGGGCTTCGCCTTCTTCCTCATCTGCACCTTCTGGCAGGCCTATGACACGATCATCCCCAAGACCCTGACCGACAAGTTCGGCATGCCCCAGGCCTATTCGGGCATCATCATGGCCCTGGACAACATCCTCGCCCTCTTCCTCCTTCCCCTCTTCGGGGCCATATCGGACAAGTGCACGAGCAAGCTGGGCAAGCGCACGCCCTTCATCATCGTCGGCACCCTGGTGGCGGTCGTGGCCTTCGTCAGCCTCAGCTTCGCGGACAACCTCCAGAAGAAGGACCTCGACGGGATCATCGACGTCAACAGCCCGACCTCCCTCGCCGTCCTCTACGACAACGATTACGGCCACGCTCTGAAGACTCCCGACGGGAAGTCGTACAGCCTTGGGGATGTCTTCAGCCGAGACGAATTCCTCGCCATCCGGACGGATTCCGTCGGGACGGTCGCAGGCGGCGCGAAGGCGGTCAACCTCTACACCAATTATGTCGTGCCGGCCCGCCAGGCCTACGCCTGGCAGGTGACGCTTCATAATCCCCGCCCCCTCGTCCTCTTCATCGGGCTTCTCCTCATCGTCCTCCTCGCCATGTCGACCTTCCGCTCGCCCGCCGTCGCCCTCATGCCCGACGTGACGCTCAAGCCCCTGCGCTCCAAGGCGAACGCCATCATCAACCTCATGGGAACCGCGGGCGGCATCCTCGTCCTGGCCCTCGGCATAGTCTTCGCGACGAGCGCCGCGAGGAACGCCTTCATGAGCTACACGGTCTTCTTCTCGGTCGTCTCCGGCATCATGCTCGTGGCCCTCGCGATCTTCCTCTGGAGGGTGAAGGAACCGCGGTTCGCGAGGGAGATGCAGGAGGAAAGCCGCGCCCTCGGGCTCGACAAGGACGTCCAGGTCACCGCCGACGGCAAGCACAAGCTCTCCCGGCCGCAGTTCCGCTCCCTCCTCCTCATCATGGCCTCCATCGTGTTCTGGTTCATGGGCTACAACGCGGTGACGAGCAAGTACTCCGTCTACGCCCCGAACGTCCTCAACCTCGACTACAACACGACCCTCCTCCTCGCGAACGTCGCGGCGATCATCTCCTACATTCCCGTGGGTCTCGTGGCCTCCAAGATCGGCCGCAAGAAGACCATACTCGGCGGCATCGTCATGCTCTGCACCGCCTTCGCCATAGCGGCGACGCTGCGGGCGGGAAGCCCGGCCCTCATCATGAACTGCATGTTCGTGCTCGCCGGCATCGGCTGGGCGACCATCAACGTCAACTCCTTCCCCATGGTGGTGGAGCTCGCCTCGGAGAGCGACGTCGGCAAGTACACGGGCTTCTACTACACGGCGAGCATGGCGGCCCAGGTCCTCACGCCCTACCTCAGCGGCACCCTCATGGACAATGCCGGCATGACGACCCTCTTCCCCTATGCCGCCATCTTCGTGGCCCTCGCCTTCGGCACGATGCTCTTCGTGAAGCACGGCGACAACAAGCCCACCCCGGAGAAGTCGAAGCTCGAGGCGCTGGCCGGCGGAGCCGACGACTAGGGTTTTCGGGCTTCCCCGCGGCGACTGTCCCGGAGAGGCCCGGGCTGGCCGGGAATCCCGACCCGGCCCGTACATGAGAGAAGGCCGGCGGCGCCATGGCGTCGTCGGCCTTCTTCTTTTTTCCGGGGCCCGGGAGGACGGGGGGGGCTAGAAAACCCGGGTCGCGCCTATCGCTCTCGCCTGTATGCGGATGACGGAGCCGGCCCCGAAGAAGCGCTCCATGAGGGATCTCCACTCGTCGAAGAGGGAGCTCGGGACGTAGGCCTGGATGGTCCCCGCGAAACCCCCGCCATGGACGCGGGCCGCGCCCTTCTTGCCGAGGAAGTCCTGCGAGAGGGCCACGGCGAGGGAGGGGCCCTGCTCCGAGGGGGATTCGGGAGGATAAAGGTTCTGGAGGAGGCGCCAGGAGGAGTCGCCGGACTTCTTGACGAGCTTGAGGTAGGCCTTCATGTCCCTGTCCTCGAGGGCCGCCACCATCTCGGGCACTCGGGCGTTCTCCCCGGCGAAGTGGAGGGCCCTGAGGAGGGCCCTGTCGCCGCAGGCGGCGCGGATCTCGGGACCCCGGGCAACGAGGTCCGACGGGGCCACTTCCCTCAGGTAGTTCGCGCCGAGGAAGCGGGCCACCGCGCACATCTCGGCCGGTATGCCGGCATAGTCGGGGGTGAGGTCGGCATGGCTGCCGCCCGTGTTTACTACCGCGAGCGCATAACCTTCCTTCCCGAAGTCGAAATCGATCCTCTCGACGCGCGGCCTGGCGGGGTCCGCGAAGTCGATGCCCACGATGCCGCCCACCGCGCTCGCCGTCTGGTCCATGAGGCCGCAGGGCTTGCCGAAGAAGCGGTTCTCCGCCGACTGGCCGATGCGGGCGATCTCGACGGGCTCGATCCGCGCTCCGGCGAGGTCGGCCATGATGGTCCCGAGGAGGACCTCTATGGCCGCCGAGCTCGAGAGCCCGGAGCCGGGGAGGACCGTGGAGTGCATCCTGGCCTCGAAGCCCCGGGGCTTGAGGCCCCGGTCTGCGAGGCCGCGCGCCACGCCGCGCACGAGGCTCTCCGTCCTGCCTTTCTCGGCGGCCACCGGCTCGAGCTCCGCGAGGTCCACGACAATGGGATCGGCCCAGCCTTCGGAGAGTATGCGGACCTTCGATCCGGCCGTCGGAAGGACGCAGGCCACGGCATCGAGGTCGACGGCCGCGCAGAGGACGCGGCCGCGGTTGTGGTCCGTGTGGTTGCCGCCGAGCTCGGTGCGTCCGGGCGCGGAATAGAAGCGGGGCTCCGCGTCGCCCTCGGCGCCGTCCCGCCCCTGGTCCGCGAGGCGCTCGAGGAGGGTCTCGTAGCGGCGGGCCTGGTCTCCGGCCGCCGCTTTTCCGTATATCGCGGCGAGCCTGTCCCTGGCCTCGCGGCCGGAAAGACGGTTGTGGGCGGCTTCGTCCCTGGACTTTGGCATGGGGGAACTCCTTGCGTGCGATGCGTCCCGGCCCGAAGCTCCGGGGCCGGACGAGAAGGCCCGCGCATGCGGCCCGTCACAGGGAGCCCGTCCGCTGGCCTCGCGCGACAGTCTAGCAGAAAGAAAGCGGGGCGGAAAGGTGCGATGGCATTTGACAGGGGCCCTGAGACGCTATAGTCTCGAAGTACGTGATGAGAGAACCCAGAAACCGCCGTATTGGCCCCATGGTGGCCGCCATCCTGGTTGGCGTCGTGGCGATAGCAGCAGCCTTCTATTTCCGTCCCTACCAGGCAGCGGGGGAGGCCGGCCTTGTCGTCTCGGACGCCCAGGTCGAGGTCACGAGAGGCCGGCTCGGCCTCGTCTTCCGTCCCCTGGCCTCATCCACAAAGGCGGGCCTGGCCTTCTACCCCGGCGCGCGCGTGCCTCCCGAGGCCTACGCATATCTCGGCAAGTCGCTGGCAAGGGCCGGCTACCTCACGGTGATCCTCTCCCTTCCCCTCAATTTCGCCGTATTTTCCCCCTCGATGGCGCAGGCCGCGATCGACGCCTATCCGGACGTGAAGGCCTGGGCCGTCGGCGGCCATTCCCTCGGCGGAGCGATGGCCGCTTCGTACTGCGCGGGCAAGCCCGGCAAGGTGACGGGCCTCCTCCTCCTCGCGTCCTATCCCGGCGGCAAGGCCGACCTCTCGGCTTCCGGCCTGCGCGTGCTCAGCATCTCGGCATCCAACGACGGCCTGGCCACGCCCGCCAAGCTTCAGGCCGCCAGACATCTATTGCCTCCCGGGGCCCGTTTCGTGGAGCTTGCGGGGGGCAACCATGCCCAATTCGGTGACTACGGCGTCCAGCCGGGAGACGGGGTCGCGACCCTGTCCGCCCAGCTCGAGCACGGAGCCGTCGTCGAGGAATCCCTGGCGTTCATGGGCGAGATCCTCGCCGACGTCCGGTGACGGGAAGGAGGAACCATGCTACTCAGGAGCATCGACGCCATCATCGCGGGCAACAGCCCGCAGATAGCCGATAACTGGCTGAACAAGATACACTCGGCCCCCAACCTCAAGTCCTTCCGCGCGTTGAGCGATGGCGAGCTCCGGTCGCTCTGCGATGAGATGGTCCGCAAGCTCGCCCGCTGGTTCGAGAAGGAGGCCGACAAGAACGAGATAGGCGGCTTCTTCGTCATGGTCGGCAAGGAGTACTGCGCCCTCGGCATCTCCGTGTCCGAGCTCACCATGGCCCTGTCGCAGGCGAGGAAGGCCGTCGTCGAGTACCTCCTCGCCAACGAGGACCTCGAGGGCGCCCACCGCATCTATGCCCTCATGGACTCGGCTGACCAGGTGGCGGATTTCTTCATGCTGGGGTCCTATTACCTCACCAAGGGTTTCCTCGAGGAGACCTTCCTCAGGATGCGCCATGGCGAGAAGCTGACGGACGAGGTCCTGAGCAAGTACCTCAAGGACGATTTCTTCTTCAAGTCCTGAGGGGCCCCGGCCTACGGGCCGTCCCGGGGGAGTCGCTTGTAATTCGCGTTTCTTTTTGCGAGAATCCTTGGTTGTCGGAGGCATGGTGGAGAGGTCAGCGATAGTCGGAAAGCCGGGATGGGCCTGTCTCACGTCCGTCCACGCCGCGGTCTGCGTGGCGGCTGCCGTCTGCGCGCCCTTCCGCGCCTTTGCCCTGGCCTGCCTCGTGTCGATCCTGGCCATGGTGCGCTATTGCTGCATGGCCCTGGCGGCGCGGAGCCTCGGAAGCGCGGGGCTTGCCGGCCCCATCGCCGCTTCCGGCTGGATCACGGCCCTTGTCGCGCTGGCGGCAGTCCTCTTCGTCTGGGGCCGTGCCAACCCGGGCCTTCTCGCCTGGCCGGCCGCTGCCGCCCTGGCGGGCCCGGCCGCGGTCACGGTCGGGGCCGCGGTCCGCGGCATAGGCTCGCTCAGGGGAGCAGCAAGCCATGGGTCCGGCGGATCCTGCCAGGCCCGTTCCGGGGAGGTTGACGCATGAGCGCGGCAAGCGAGGGCGCCATGAGCATCGGCGAGAAGATCAACGAGGGCATCGCGATCAAGACGGTCTTCACGATAAACGCCTTCGGCCTGTCCATACCGATTTCGGACACCGTCATCATGAGCTGGGTCGTGATGGCCGGCCTCTTCATCTTCGCCTGGTTCGCCACCCGCCGCCTCAAGGAGGTCCCCCGGGGCTTCCAGTCCCTCCTCGAGGGCTTCTACGATTTCGCGAACAAGTTCCTCGAGGAGAACATCGGGCACCACGGGAAGGACTTCGTGCCCTTCCTCGGCTCCGTCTTCCTCTTCCTCTGCACGGCCAACCTCCTCCCGATCTTCACGCCCGTCGCGGGCTTCGGCTTCGAGCCCCTTTTCGAGCTCAAGCCGCTCACGAGGGACATCAACGTCACCGCGGCCTTCGCCATCGTGACCATGATCGTCGTGGTGTTCTCGTCGATCCGGTACAAGGGCGTGGGGGGCTTCGTCAAGAGCTTCGCCAAGCCCCTGCCCTTCATGGTGCCGTTCAACGCGCTCGAGTACGTGGTGAAGCCCCTCTCGCTGACCCTCCGGCTCTTCGGCAACATCCTCGGCGCCTTCATCATCATGAAGCTCATCGAGGCCATCGTGCCCGTGGGCGTGCCGCCCATCCTTTCGCTGTACTTCGATCTATTCGACGGCCTCATCCAGGCCGTCGTGTTCACCTTCCTCTCGACGGTGTATATCGCCGAGGCAATCGAATAGGGGGAAATCGTATGGACGCTTCTGCTGCTGCTTTCATCGGCGCGGGTATCGCGGTCTTCACCGGCATCGGCGCCGGTCTCGGCATCGGCCTGGCCACGGGCAAGGCCTCCGAGGCCATAGCCCGGCAGCCCGAGGCCTCAGGCAAGATTCAGGGTGCCTTCCTCCTCGGTATCGCCCTGGCCGAGGCCACGGCCATCTATGGCCTCGTCGTCGCCCTCATGCTCGTCTCCAAGTAGGCGGGGGACGGGAAACGTAGAAAGGCCGGAGGGATAGGACCGTGCTCGATTTTTCGGTCACCTTTGTAATCACGATCGTCAATATCGCCATCTTCATCTTCGTCATGAAGAAGCTCCTCTGGAAGCCCATGAGGAAATTCATGGACGCGAGGACGAAGAAGGTGAAGGACGAGCTCGACGGCGCCGCCACCGCGCGGTCCGTGGCCGAGGAACTCAAGTCGCGTTACGAGGGCCTCATCGCCGAAGCCGAGCGCGAAGCCGAGGGCATCGTGAAGGAAGCCGTCGAGCGCGGCAAGGAAGAGTACAAGGCCATCATCGCCAAGGCCGAGGCCGACGCCGGGGATATCAGGCGCCGCGCCGAGGAGCGCGCCGACTACGAGGTCGGCCGCGCGCACGACGAGCTCGCGGCGGAGGTCGCGATGCTGGCCGTGGCGGCGGCGTCGCGCATCGCGGGCCGCCAGATCGGCGGCGCGGACGACCTTGCGGAGGCCGAGGCCTTCGCGCGCGGCATCGGGGCCGGCCGTGGCTGATTCCCGCCGCGCCTGGGCGACGGCCCTCCTCAGGGCCCTCCCCGACGAAGCCTCGCGCGAGCTCGCGGCCCGGGCCCTCGAAGGCGCGGCCGCCGCGCTCGAGGGGGACTCGGGCGGCGACGTCGCGGCCTTCTTCCGCGACCCCGCTGTCCCTCGGAAGGCGAAGGCCGATGCCCTCGACTCGCTCTACCCCGCGGGGGGAGACGAAGAGGCCCGGTCGGTCTTCTCGCGGTACGCTGCCCTCCTCGTGGAGAAGGGGAGGGTTCCCCTCATCCCCGCGATAGCCGAAACCTTCCGCGCCTTCCTCGACAGGGAAGGGGGCATCGTCCGACTGGACATAGCCTCGGCGCGCGACCTCGGCGAGGCCACCCTCGGTCGCATCGCCGAGGCCTGGAAGCGGTCCTCTGGCGCGGCCAGGGTCGAAGTCCATGCATCACTGGATCCCGCCCTCCTGGGCGGCTTTATACTGCGGACGGGATCCGTCCGCTACGATTGGTCAACGTCCGGACGCTTCAGGCGCCTCGGGCGGGAGCTCTCCCGCCCGCTTGCCGAAGGCCGGGACTGAGCGAGGTCAGGAATGGAGCGGAAGCCCGACGAAGTAACGAGCATCCTCCTCGAGCGCATCGGGAAGTTCGAGGACAGGCCCTCACGCGACGAGGTGGGCACGGTGGTCCAGGCGGGAGACGGCATCGCGCGCGTCTACGGCCTCGATTCCTGTGCCTATGGCGAGCTCCTCGAGTTCGAGTCCGGCGCCACGGGCATGGCCATGAACCTCGACGAGAACGACGTGGGTTGCGTCATCTTCTCCGGCGAGAGCGGGGTCCACGAGGGCGAGATCGTCCGTCGCACCAGCCGCATAGCCGAGGTTCCGGCGGGACCCGCCCTCCTCGGCAGGGTGATCGACCCCCTCGGCTCGCCGATCGACGGGCTCGGGGCCATCGCCTCCGTCCGGAACATGCCGGTCGAGCGCAATGCCCCGGCCGTACTCGCGAGGAAGGGCGTCACCGTGCCCCTCCAGACGGGCATCCTCGCCCTGGACGCGATGGTCCCCATCGGACGCGGCCAGCGCGAGCTCATCATCGGCGACCGGCAGACGGGCAAGTCGGCTATCGCCATCGACACCATCATCAACCAGAAGGGCCAGGGCGTCATCTGCGTGTACGCCGCCATCGGCCAGAAGGCGAGCACCACCGCCGGCGTCGTCGAGACCCTCCGCAAGTACGGGGCCCTCGAGTACACCATCGTCGTCGCGTCCACGGCCAAGAGCTCGCCCTCCCTCCAGTACCTCTGCCCCTACGCCGCCTGCGCCGTCGCCGAGTACTTCATGGACGAGGGCAAGGACGTCCTCGTCGTCTACGATGACCTCTCGAAGCATGCGGTCGCCTATCGCGCCCTTTCCCTCCTCCTCCGCAGGCCGCCGGGACGCGAGGCATATCCGGGAGACGTCTTCTACCTCCATTCCCGCCTCCTCGAGCGCGCCGCGCGCCTGGACGAAGCACATGGAGGCGGCTCCATCACCGCCCTGCCCATCGTCGAGACCCAGGGGGGCGACATCTCGGCCTACATCCCCACCAACGTCATCTCGATCACCGACGGCCAGATCTTCCTCGACAGCGAGCTCTTCTACTCGGGAATCCGGCCGGCCATCGACGTCGGCCTCTCCGTGTCGCGCGTCGGCGGCTCGGCCCAGTCCAAGGCCGTGCGCAAGATCTCGGGGCGCCTCCGCATCGACCTCGCGCAGTTCCGCGAGCTCGCGGTCTTCGCGCAGTTCGGCTCCGACCTCGACAAGGCCACCCAGGACCGCCTCGCGCACGGCAAGCTCCTCATCGAGATGCTGAAGCAGCCGCAGTACGCGCCGCATTCCCTCGGTACCGAGATCGTCATCCTCTACGCGGCCATCAACGGCTACCTTTCGGAATACAGGCCCGACGAGGTCGCGAAGGCCATAGAGAACCTCCTCCGCTCCATCTCGTACAAGAACCCGGGGCTCGTGGAGGAACTCACGCAGAAGGGCGAGCTGTCCAGCGAAAACGAGACCGCGCTCAAGGCCACCCTCGAGGGCTTCAAGGGCAGCCGCAAGGCGGAGTAGCACGTGGACACGATGCGCGATATCAGGGTCCGGGCCAGGAGCGTCAAGCAGACGCTCCAGGTGACCACGGCCATGAAGCTCATCTCGACCTCCAAGCTCAGGAAGGCGAGGAGGCGGCTCGACGAGACCCGGCCCTACTTCGAGGCCGTCCGCGACACCCTCCACGACATCGTCGGGAGGATGGACGGGGCCGACATACCCTGGTTCGACGCCCGCCCGGGCAAGAAGGAAAGGGTGCAGGCGACCCTCGTCATCACCTCGGACCGCGGCCTCGCGGGCGGCTACAACCACGCGATCGTGCGCTTCACCGAGGAGCACTGCCCCCCCGGGTCCATCCTCCTCCCCATCGGCGTCACGGGAAAGCGCTATTTCATGGAGAAGGACTACGTCCTCCTCGAGGACTTCCCGATCTCCGCGAAGGAGCCCTCGGTCTCCGAGGCGGCGGACATCGCGACCTATGCCGCGGAGCTCTTCCTCTCGGGAAGGGTCGACGAGTTCAGGGTCATCTACACGAAGATGCACTCCTCGGTGCGCCAGGAACCCGACATGATAGAGCTCCTCCCCCTCGCGCGGACGAACCTGGAGCCGGGCCGCTACCGGGCCGCCGCTCCGGCCTACGTCTACCTGCCCGGCGAGGCGCCCCTCTTCGACTTCCTCGCCCCGCGCTACCTGAAGGGCGTGATCTACGGTGCCCTCGTCGAGGCCTTCGCGAGCGAGCAGACCGCGCGCATGACGGCCATGGATGCCGCCTCGAAGAACGCGAAGGCCATGCTGGAGAAGCTCCAGCTGCTCTATAACCGGGCCCGCCAGGCGGCCATCACGAACGAGGTTTCCGAGATCGTGGCCGGCGCGTCCGCGCTGGGTGATTAGGCGGCGCGCCGAAGGCGCGTCCGCGCTGGGAGATTAGGCGGCGGCCTGAGGGCGCGTCCGCGCTGGATGATCAGGGCGTTGCGCGCAAGCGCCCGCCGTGCATGAGGATCTGTCGCAAGGAGTGTGGATATGGGCGAAAACATCGGCAGCGTCGTACGGGTCACGGGGCCCATCCTCGACCTCCGCTTCGAGGGAGGCCGTCCGCCGGCCATCCTGAACGCGGTGGAGATCGAGAAGAGCGATGGCACAAAGCTCCTCGCCGAGGTCCTCCTCCACCTTGGCGACGGCATCGTGCGCTGCGTGGCCATGCAGGCCACCGAGGGCCTCTCCCGCGGCCTCCGCGCCCGCGATACGGGCGGCCCGATCTCGGTGCCCGTAGGCAAGTCCGTCCTCGGACGCATGTTCGACGTGGCCGGCAACCCGATCGATTCGGGCGGTCCCGTGGACGCGCCTCGCATGCCCATCCACCGCGAGGCCCCCTCCCTCGAGGAGCAGCAGGGCGGCATGGAGATCTTCGAGACCGGCATCAAGGTCATCGACCTCATCGCCCCCTACGCCAAGGGCGGCAAGATCGGCCTCTTCGGCGGCGCCGGCGTCGGCAAGACCGTCGTCATCATGGAGCTCATCCGCAACATCGCCACCGAGCACGAGGGCTACTCGGTCTTCACCGGCGTCGGCGAGCGCAGCCGCGAGGGCAACGACCTCTGGCACGACATGAGCGATTCCGGCGTCATCAAGAACACCGCCCTGGTCTTCGGGCAGATGAACGAGCCGCCGGGAGCCCGCATGCGCGTCGCGCTCTCGGGCCTCACCATGGCCGAGAACTTCCGCGACGAGTACGGCCAGGACGTCCTCCTCTTCATCGACAACATCTTCCGCTTCGTCCAGGCGGGCTCCGAGGTCTCGGCCCTCCTCGGCCGCATCCCGAGCGCGGTAGGCTACCAGCCGACCCTGGCGAACGAGCTCGGCGCCCTTCAGGAGCGTATAACGTCGACCCGCAAGGGCTCCATCACCTCGGTGCAGGCCGTCTACGTCCCGGCCGACGACCTCACGGACCCGGCCCCGGCCACGACCTTCACCCACCTCGACGCCACGACCGTCCTCTCGAGGCGCATCGTCGAGAAGGGCATCTACCCCGCGGTCGATCCCCTCGCCTCTACCTCGCGCGTCCTCGACCCCCTCGTCGTGGGCGAGGAGCACTACTCCGTGGCCCGCAAGGTCCAGGAGATCCTCCAACGCTACCGCGAGCTCCAGGACATCATCGCCATCCTCGGCATGGAGGAGCTTTCCGCCGAGGACAAGCTCGCCGTCTTCCGCGCGCGCAAGATCGAGCGCTTCTTCTCGCAACCCTTCTTCGTGGCGGAGACCTACACGGGCATCGAGGGCCGCTACGTCCCCCTCGCGGAGACCATCAGGGGCTTCAAGGAGATCGTCGAGGGCAAGTGCGACGACCTTCCCGAGCAGGCCTTCTTCATGGCCGGCACCATCGACGAGGTCCGCGAGCGGGCCCGGAAGTCCTAAGGAGGCAGTGCGGTGCCCGTCTTCCGCTGCGACATCCTGACCCTCTACGGCCGGATCTACTCCGGCGAGGCCGAATCGCTCACCCTCGTAACCGCGGACGGCGAGCTCCAGGTCCTCGCCGGGCACGAACCCGTGGCCGCCCCGGTCCTGCCCTGCGTCCTCACGCTGGCGACGACCGATGGAGTGAGGATAGCCGCGACCTCCGGAGGCTTCGTGACCGTGACGCAGAAGAAGGTCGAGCTCTTCCTGGATTCGGGAGAGTGGGCGGCGGAGATCGACCGGAAACGGGCCGAGGAGGCCCTGGCCCGGGCGGAGCAGCGCCTCAAGGAAGGCGCCATGACCTGGGAGACGAACCGCGCCAAGGCTTCAGCCTCCCGCGCCCGCGCCAGGCTCGCGGCCCTGGCCGCGGAGGCCGCGAGGCACGCCTCGACGACCTGACGTGGAAGGCCCGCATGGCCCGTGCGGCCCGCGCAGTCGGTTCGGCCGGGCACTATCCCTGCCATCCTGCGGCAATACAGCGAGGGCGGCCATTCCGGCCGCCCTCGTTTTCGCACAACGCGATGCGCGACCCTTATGACGCGCCCCGCACACGTTTTTCTTTCTTGTTGACCTGCCTGCGGAGCTCCCGAGGGAACCCGCTGCGGAGGCCGCCTTCAGGCTTCCCGCCCGGCTAGGCGGAGAGCTCCGCTATGTAGCCGGTCCTGAGGCAGGTGTCGAAGAGATCCCTCGAGAGGAAATCCTCGCGCACGTCTTCCCAGTCCTCGTGGCGATGCACGATGCGGACATAGAAACCGCCCTCGGTTTCGCGGATGAGCTCGAGGAGGGAAGGATCCTGCCCGGCGCTCTTGATCGAGAACTTCTTCATGGCACGCGCTCCTTGCATCGCGTCCGCGAAGGGCGGACGCATGGCTTACTTCCAGTATCGGAACGCGGGGCGGCCGGGTTTACGACTACCGTGCGGCCAGGCCTATTCCTGTTCGGCCTTCGTCCTTGCCGCGAGCAGGGCATAGTCCTCGGCGTGCGACCGAAGGCCTGCCACCTCCTCGTCGGAGAGTTCCCGTACGACCTTGGCGGGGCTCCCGAGTATCATGGAGCGGGGAGGGAATTTCTTGCCCTGGGTGACGAGGGCGCCCGCGCCGACAATGGAGTCAGGGCCGATCTCGGCCCGGTCGAGGATGATGGCTCCCATGCCGATGAGGCTGCGGTCGCCCACCGTGCAGGCGTGCACGACTGCGCCATGGCCTACGGTCACTGCCTCGCCCAGGGTGCAGGGCAGGTCCCTGTCGACGTGGAGGACAGCCGAGTCCTGGATGTTCGTAAGCCTGCCTACCCTGATGGGCGCCACGTCGCCGCGGACGGTCGCGCCGAACCATATCGATGCGCCTTCGGCGAGCTCGACGTCGCCCTCCACCTCGGCATTCCACGCGACGAAGGCAGTCTCGTCTATCCTGGGCGTCTTGCCATCGAAACCATGAACCATCGCATCCTCCCTTTCTCCTGGCGTCCAGCAGGCTTCGCCAGTCTAGCATACGGCCTTGGCCCTTGCAGTCGGTCCCGCGCCCGAAGGGTGACCCGCAGGCGGTCGGGGCAAAAAAGGAGGCCCTCCTTGCCGGAGGGCCTCCCTGTGGTTGCCGCAGGCAGGGCGCGCGGGGCGCCCTGGACGAAGCAGGAGCCCTAGCGGGCCGCCTTGAGGGCCTCGATGGCGAGGCCGACGGCCGTGACGTGGATGGAGGCGCCGGAGATGGCGTCGCTCTTGCCATCGGACTTGACGACGATCTTGGCGGGGTCCTGGGCCTTGATGATGGCGTCCTGGACGGCGGCGGCCTGGACGTTCCACTCGCCGAGCTTGGCGGCCTTGGCCATGCCGTAGCGGCCCTCGACGGCCTCGACGAGCTTGGACTTCTTGGTCGCGTCCTTGTACGTGCCGTTCCAGAGGACGTCGACGACGGTGCCGTTCACGACCGTGATGAGGACTGAGTCCTTCCAGCCGGAGGATGCGTCGAAGGCGGCCTGCTCGGCATAGTACCAGCCGTCCTTGGAGTAGATTCCCTTGGGAACGGCGGGAGAGGCGAGGGCCTTGGCGACGAGGTCGAAGAAGCCCTTGACGTGCATGGAAGCGCCGGAGATGGCGTCGGTCGTTCCGGCGGCGTCCTTGTACTTGTTGAAACCGACTTCCTGGGTCCTGACGAGGTAGTCCTCGACCGCCTTGGCCTGCTGGTCCCACTCGGCTCCGATCTTGGAAGCCTTCTTCATGCCGTACTTGCCGGCGGCGGCATAGGACTTCTTGTCGGCGGCGCCGGCGATGTTGGAAACGCCGTTCCAGATCGCGGAGACGATCTTGCCGCCCTTGACGGTGACGACGACCTGCTCCTTCCAGCCGGAAGATCCGAAAGCATTGTCCTGGGCGAAGTATACGCCGTCCTTCGCCTTGACCTGGCCGAAGGCCATGCCGGCGAAGGCAAGGGACAGAATTAGGGTGAGCGCGATGCTCTTCTTCATGATTCCTCCTATCCTATATACGCGGAAAGCAATGCTTAATTAGGACATCCTAGTGGGGTTTATGTCAAGTAAGCGGGCCCCGTCCTGCACGGCTAGACGATAACGACAGAGTTGTCGGAATCGCCATAGGGCGAAGGCAGGTACTTATCCGCGTTCCAGTCGTTCTCCCAACGGACCCCGTCCAGCAGGTACCTGAAGAGATATTCCCTGCCGGCGTCGAGGGTGAGGGCAGTCTCCCAGCTCCCGTCCGCGGAACGCCTGAGCGGGAGGGCGGCCTTGTCCCAATTGTTGAAGTCACCGGCGAGATACACCGACGTGGCGCCGGCGGCCGCTTCGGGAGGCAGGGTGAAGGTCACCTTGCAGGTCCTCCGGTTCCTGGAATACGCCTTCTTCAACATGGCCACCTCCTCCCGGACAACCCGGGGCGCGAGCCCGCGCCTTGCCTAAGCCTAGTATGCCGGGTCGCTCTTTGCCAGCCTCGCCGTTTCTCCCGGGAGTAGGCCGCTGGCCCGGCATCCAGCCCGTGTTGACAGCCATCTCGGGCTACGCGTAACCTAGCCCCATGAATGCCCTCGCAGAAGAACTGAACGCAAGCATCGCCGGCTCCGTGGCCGAGAGACTCCTCTCCGACATGGGCCGACGCATGTATTTCCCCAAGGGAATCCTCTCCCAGAGCGCCGAGGCGACCGAGCGCGCCAAGGTCATGAACGCCACGATCGGCATGGCCTACGAGGCCGGCGAGCCCCTCATCCTCTCGCCCATCCGCGCGGGCCTCCCGAGCCTGACGCCCTACGAAGCCGTGGCCTACGCTCCCACGGGCGGCGTCCCCGAGCTGCGCCGCAGATGGAAGGCCGAGATCGAGGCCAAGAACCCCGGACTCAAGGGAGCGAGCATCTCCCTTCCCGTCGTCGTGCCGGGCCTCACCGCGGCAATCTCGTACATCGCCGACCTCTTCCTCGAGCCGGGCGACACGGTCGTCGTGCCCGATCTCCACTGGCCCAACTACCGCCTCATCGTCGAGGAGCGGAAGATGGCCGCAGGCCTTACCTATCCGATCTTCGCGGGCATGGGCAGCGAGGCGAGCGGCCGCCGCGCCTCGGACCGGCCCTATCACTTCAATGTCGAAGGCCTCGAGGCGAGGCTCCGCGAGGCGGGCGGGCGCCGGGGAAAGGCCTGCGCCGTCCTCAATTTCCCGAACAACCCGACCGGCTACACGCCGACCCTCGAGGAAGCCGACGCCATCGTCGCGGCCCTCGTGCGTGTCGCCTCCGAGGGAACCGACCTCCTCGTCGTCCTGGATGACGCCTACTTCGGCCTCCAGTACGAGCCGGGCCTCCTCACCGAGTCCCTTTTCGCGCGCCTCTCCACCGCCCACGAGCGCATCCTCGCGGTCAAGGCCGACGGTCCCACGAAGGAGGACTACGTCTGGGGCTTCAGGACCGGCTTCGTCACCTTCGCCGGCGCCGGAGTGGGCGCAGTCCACTACGAGGCCCTCGTGAAGAAGCTCCTCGGCGTGATAAGGTCCTCGGTGTCGAGCTCCTCCGCTCCCTCGCAGTACCTCCTCCTCAAGGCCCTGGACGCGCCCGGCCGCGCCGCCGAGAAGGCCCGCTTCCGCGGCCTCCTCGAGGCCCGCTACCGCCGCGCCCGCGACTTCATCGCGACGCACGCGCTGCCCTCCAGCCTCGTTCCCATGCCCTTCAATTCCGGCTACTTCATGAGCTTCGAGTGCAAGGGCATTTCCGCGGAGGCCCTCCGCCTCAGGCTCCTCGACCAGGGCATCGGGACCATCTCGATGCAGGACCGCTACCTCCGCGTGGCCTTCTCGAGCGTGGACGAGGGCCAGGTCGACGAGCTCTATTCCGCCATCTACGAGGCCGCTACGGCCCTCGCCGGGAAGTAGGGTTCGAGGAGGGAGGCCGGATGCGGAAGCCCGTCTGCTGTCTCGTCCTCGCCTCCCTCTTCTGCATTGTTTCGCCCATCGCGGGGCATGCCGACGAGACGCCTCCTCCCGTCGTCTATACGGGCGTGGCCAGCTGGTACGGAGCCGACTTCCATGGCAAGCTCACGGCGAGCGGCGAGGCCTACGACAAGGAGGCCATGACCGCCGCCCACAGGAGCCTGCCCTTCGGCACCCTCCTCCTCGTCCGGAGCCTCGACACCCAGGCGAGCGTCGTGGTCCGCGTCAACGATAGGGGGCCCTTTGTCGATGGCCGCGACCTCGACCTTTCCGAGGCCGCGGCGCGCATCCTGGGCATGACCCTGACCGGCACCGCCCGGGTGACCTACAGCATCATCTCGCCCGCGGAAGCGGCCGCCTTCGGCCAGCCCGCGCCGAAACCTGCAAGCCCGCCCGCCGCCTCGACGGCTACCTCGCCGGCTGCGGGCCAGTCCAGCGACCGCAGACTCTGCAGGATACAGGTGGCCTCCTTCCGCGACCGGAAGAACGCCCTCGGCGTCATCGAGCGCCTCGGACTCTCGGGGCTCAAGGCCGAGCTCGAGGAGGCGAAGCCATACTGGCGGGTAGTCTTCCCCGCCGTGCCCGCGGCCGAGGTCGAAGCCCTCGCCGCGCGCCTTCGCTCCCTCTCCTACACCGAACTCCTCATCACCTGGTATTGAAGCCCCTGTCCTCGTCGGGCGCGCGTGTACCGACGCGTCAGGCGTCGGTCCGCGCCCGGAGGCGACAAGAAAAAAGGCGGGCGCAACGCAGCCTGTCCCAGTCCACGTTGCGCCCGCCCATCCGTGCCGCCCGAGGGCGGTAGGTCAAGGAACTATTCCAGTATGTACGACTTGAGGGGCGGGAAGCCGTTGAAATAGATGGATGAGTAGCTCTGGGTATATGCCCCCGTGGTCAGGATGTAGACGCGCTCGCCGGCCCTCGTCTTCTCGGGCATGGTGTAGGTCCACTTCTCGTAGAGGATGTCCATGCTGTCGCAGGTCGGTCCCGCGATGATGATCTCCACGGGCTTGCCGTGGCCCTGGAAGTACATCGGGTACTTGATGGCCTCGTCGAGGGTCTCGATGAGGCCGCCGAACTTGCCGATGTCGAGGAAGACCCAGGGATAGCGGTCGTGGACCGACTTCTTGGCGATGTTGACGATCTCGGACACGATGACGCCCGCATCTCCCGCCATGGAGCGGCCAGGCTCGATGATGATCTCCTCGGGCAGCTCCTGGCCGAAGCAGTTGTCCAGGAAGCGCCGGATGTCCTCGGCATAGGTCGTGAGGGGGTCGGTGGGCTCGACATAGTTGGCGGGGAAGCCGCCTCCCATGTTGATCATCTTGAGCTGGACGCCGGCCTCGTTCTTGGCCCAGTTCCAGAGCTGGCTCACCTGGGTGAGGGAGGTGGACCACTGGCCGATGTCCCGCTGCTGCGAGCCGGGATGGAAGGAGATTCCATAGGGCTGGAGCCCGAAGCGGACGGCCGTCTTGACGAGCTGCCGCGCGAGGTCGGGGTGGCAGCCGAACTTCTTGGAGAGGGGCCAGTCGGCGCCGAGGCCTTCCGTGAGGAGTCGGAAGAAGACCTTGCAGCCGGGGGCCGCGCGGGAGAGCTTGTCGATGTCCGAGATGGAGTCGGTCGCGAAGAGCCTGACGCCCTTCTCGTAGAAGTAGGCGATGTCCTTCTCTTTCTTGATGGTGTTGCCGTAACTCATCCGGTCAGGACTGATGCCCAGGCGGAGGAGCTGGTCGAGCTCGTAGCGCGTGGCCACGTCGAAGTTGGAACCGAGATCGCGGAGGAGGCTCACGACCGCGTCATCAGGGTTCGCCTTGACGGCGTAAAAGACCTTGGCGAAGGGCAGGTTGACCCTGAGGGCCTCGTAATTCGACCTGATCACGTCAAGGTCGAGGATGAGGCAGGGGGTCTCCAGGTCCTTCGAAAACTGTTTGATCCGCTCAAACCTTTCCTGGCTCATGAAATTTTCGAGCGGAAAACGGTATTGGTCGTCCAACTCAGCACCTCGCTTTTCCCGACAGGGTAGCCGCCCTCTCGCCTTGGACGGAAGTCGGCTCCGAGTCAAAACATAGGAGCATGCTTGCCTTCTTGTCAAGGATGCGGTATACCGCAGAATATGCTTTCCTTCTTCATCAAAAAGGCCTTCTTTGACGGTTGGGACCATCTTTTTACGCTGGTCCTCCTCAACTTCGTCTTCCTGGCCTTGACCGCCGCAGGCATCTTCCTTCCCGGCCTCTGCGGCGCGGGAAGCCTCGGCTTCTTCCTCGTCCTCGGGGCCGTCATCCTCGCAGCGGCTGTGTGGTGGTCGCTCTGCGTCCAGGGCCTCATGACGGTTGCGGACAACGGCTCCTTTGCCTTCCGCGAGATCCTGTCCCTTCTCAGGAAAGCCCTCCTCCCGGGCCTCCAGTACGGCGGCCTCTGCCTCCTCATCGTCCTCGCCTTGGCCGAGGGCCTGCCTTTCTACCTCTCGAGGGGCGGCATGGCCGGCGCCTTCGCCGCGGGCGTCCTCCTCTGGGGCTCGGTCTTCTTCCTCCTCGCCTTCCAGTGGTACCTCCCGCTCCGCGCCCGCTTCGGGGGCGGATTGCGGAAGAACCTCCGGAAGTGCTTCGTCTTCTTCTTCGACAACGCCCTTTTCTCGGTCTTCATGTTCTTCTACAGCCTCGTGGGGGCGGCCATCTCGGTCTTCCTCGCCCTCCTCGTCCCCGGCTTCGCGGGAATCGCCCTTGGCCTCGACGACGCCCTCAAGCTCCGCGCCTACAAGTACGACTGGCTCGAGACCCATCCCGCCGCGACGCCGGCCGAGGCGAGGCGCCGCGAGATCCCCTGGGACGAGCTCCTTGCCGAGGAGAAGGAACTCGTCGGCAAGCGGACCCTGCGGAACATGATCTTTCCCTGGAAGGATTAGTGGGGAAAGGAACCTTTCGTTTCGGCGCGAGTTGAACTCGCGGCAAAAGGACGAAGCCCCGCGGCCGGTATTGCCGGGGCTGAGTGGGCCTGAGCGCTGCGCGGAGCGCAGGAAGGCGCGCAGGCAGGGCGTGAGACGCGCAACGCCCTGCGCCGCCAGCGAAGGCCCCGGCCCTGAAGCCCGAACGAAGTCTAGCGAAGCGTTAGGCAGGATGTCGAGGGCTGGAGGGGCCTTCCCCCACGCCCCCATCTTCCAAAGCGCGACCAGGGGCGCTTCAGGCGCTCCTGGACCCGGGAACCTGGTTACAGATCCGGAAGCTAAAGCGCCCTGCCAATGTCAGGGAGGGGTCTTCCGCCCTTCCCGGGCAGACTCCGGGCACCGTTGACCCTGACTCGGGCAATGCCCTATGATGAGGCAGGTTTATGTCCATCACCACCAGCCAGCAAATCGCGAAATGGTACGAGCTCTACAAGACCATCGACGTGACGCTGACGAAGGAAATCATCAAGACGACGGGCTTCGAGCCCCGGCGCGTGTATCTCAAGTGCGTCGGTGAGCAGTGGCCCTGCGTCGTCTACTCGACTTCCTTCGTTGGCGCCAAGATCGTGGCGAGCTCGAAGCCGATACTCATCGACAAGATCAAGCGGGCGAACAACATCGTGTCGCTCCGCTTCAGCTTCCGCATCGAGGAGAAGGCCGATCCCGTGGCCTTCTTCGTGACGGCCCGGGTGACGGGCTACGCGCCCTACACGCAATCGGCGGGCGACCTCCAGTTCATGACCCTCGAGTACACGCAGCGGCCGCCGGACGACCTCATCGACATCATGGGCAAGCTCCTCGAGGCCAACATCAACTCGACGCGGCGCCGCGAGGAGCGCATCCTCCTCACCCCCGACTCGATGCGGCGCATCAACCTCCTCACCAAGAACGCCGTGGTCTTCGTGCAGGGCGTGCCCCGCAAGTGCATCGTGCGGGACCTCTCCTTCTCGGGCGCCAAGATCATCATCGTGGGCCTCGCGAAGTTCCTCGTGGAGAAGGAGTGCCTCCTCCGCCTCGAGATGGACGAGCCCCGGGAGTTCCTCGACATCAAGGGCACCATCGTGCGGCACGAGGACGTCGAGGGCCGCAAGGACCTGGCGGCCATGGCCATCCACTTCGACGAGTCCATCGTCCCCATGTCCTACAAGCTCCACATCAACGATTACCTCGGGCAGGCGCGGCAGGGCATGCGCGACATCGAGGCCCAGAACGCCGACCCCGCGTCGGCGCAGTCCCAGGGCGCGGCCGCGAAGGACAAGCCCGCCGCGCCGTCCGCGAACCAAGGAGAATGACCATGGCCATGAGCCCCATAGAAGCAGATAACGCGTCCGAGGGACCCGGCGCCGCGGTCCTCCGCCGCCTCGTCTTCATCGAGCTGCCGGCGGCCCTAGTGCGCGACATCGGGAGCTTCCGCCCCGACCCCGCCATCCCTATCCCGGTGGAGACGGGCCGGGAAGCTCCCGCCTTCAATCCGGCCGACCTCTCCTGGGAGGCCATCGTGGCGGGCATGCTCCGCATCCTCGCCTGGAACCCCGACCACGAGAACGCCGGCTACTACCGTTCCTTCGTCAAGGCCGTCAGGCCCGGCATCCTCGCCGAGCTCTCCGAGGCGGGCATAGCCAAGGCCCGCGCCCGGGACTGGGAGATAGCCGAGGAGATCTTCCGCGCCCTGTCGGGCCTCTTCCCCGGCTCTCCCGAGCCCCTCATCGACCTCGCCGTCATGTACGAGGACAGGGCAGAGGCCTATACGGCCGCCGGCAAGGAGGAGCTCGCGGAGGAGATGGATGACAGGGCCTTCTCCGCCTACAAGAGCCTCCTCTCCATGGAGCCGCCCTTCGCCCCGGCCTACTTCAACGCGGGCTATTTCTTCCTGAGGCGGCGCAACTACGAGCGCGCCCTCTCGCTCTTCGAGACCTACGCGAAGATCGGCGACGACGAGGAACGAGTCGCGCGCGCGAAGGAGATCATCGGGAAGCTCGGCAAGCAGGGCTACCTCGACGAGCTCTTCAAGGAAGCCTACGACCTCATCCGCCTCGAGCACGAGGAGGAGGGCCTGGCCAAGGCCAGGGCCTTTACCGAGAAGAATCCCCGCATCTGGAACGGCTGGTTCCTCGTCGGCTGGGCCTGCAGGCGGCTCGGGCGCTGGGAAGAGGGCAGGGTCGCCTTCGAGAAGGCCATCGAGCTCGGCGCGGAGGGGGTGGACAGCCTCAACGAGCTTGCCCTCTGCCTCATCGAGCTCGGCCTCCTCGACGAGGCCAGGGCCCGCCTCGAGAAGGCCCTGAGGCTCGAGCCCGAGAACGTCAAGATCATCACCAACCTGGGCGCCCTTGCCGTGAAGCGGGGACGCAGGTCCGAGGCCGCGGGCTTCTTCAGGACGGCCCTCGAGATCGAGCCCGAGGACGCCGCCGCGAGCCGATGGCTCCAGCAGCTCGAGGCGGAGGGAAGCGAAACCTGAGGGCAGGGCCGGGCGACTTCCTCGCCCTGGCGGGCAGGCTCTCCTCCCGCCGGGATCCTCCCTCAAGGGAAGCCCTGGCTCCCCTCGTAACCGCCGCCCTCGAGGCCCTCGAGGGCGAGGATCCCCTCCTCCGTCCCCGCAATTCCTCGGGCCGTCCGGGCGGCCTCCTCGACCTCCCCGACCTGCCGACCGTCATCCTCCCCGACCTCCACACGAGGGCTGGCTTCCTCGCCGCGGCCCTCGCCTGGCGCCTCCCCCTTGGAGTCGGAGCCCGGGACGCCGACGGCGGCCGGATCGAGCCTGGGGAGAGACCCCGGGCCGCCAAGGCCAGGACCTCCTTCGGGGTCAGACCCCTTGCGGACCTCCTTGTCTCCGGGGAGGCCATCCTCCTCTGCCTCGGGGACGTCTTCCACTCCGAGGGACGGGATGCGCCGCAGCGCTGGGCCAGGGCGGAGCGAGAGTATGGCTATGGATGGAGCCTCCCGAGTCCCGCCATGGACGAGGAGATGGGCAGGGCCCTCGCCTGCGTCGAGCTCATCCTGAGGGCCAAGGCCGCCTTTCCCGGGACTTTCCACTACCTCAAGGGCAACCATGACAATGTCGTGAACGAGGAGGGGAACGGCGACCACCCCTTCTACAAGTTCGCGGAGGAAGGCGCGATGGCTGCCTCCTGGTTCGCGGCCCGCTATGGCCGGGACCTCCAGGACGCCTACCGCGCCTTCGAGCTTTCCCTGCCCCTGGCCGCCCGCGGCTCCCGTTTCGTGGCGAGCCACGCCGAGCCCGCCTTCGTCCTCGGCCCCGAGGACATCATCGAGGCGCGCAACCGGCCCGAGGTCGCCGAGGCCCTGACCTGGACGGGGAACGGCGAGGCCTTGCCGGGCTCCGTCTCCGCAAGCCTCGAGCTCCTCCTCGGGCCGCGCGCCTCGGGTGCCCGGTGGTTCGGTGGCCACCGTCCCGTCCCGGGCGCCTACAGCCTCAGGGCCGATGGCCTCTATGTCCAGTTCCACAATCCCCTCAAGCAGGGGCTTGTCCTTCTCCTTCCCGGAGAGCCCCCCGATCCCGACCGCGTCGTCCGGACGATCTGAAGGCGCCTCCGCGGCTACGGCCGCCTCCCTTGGCGAGCGACGCCCTTGTCCGAGGTCCTTGGTGGGCAAGGCCTGGCGGAAAAGCGAAAAACGAGGCCAGTTGACCGCTTTCCTCCGCGGGCGCTAGTATCCCTTTCCGATGGCCTCGCAGAAGCGCTCGAGTGGAGGGAGGGGAGGCGCCCCCGGCTGCCTGTTCTGGCTCCTCCTCCTCTGTGTCGTACTCCTACTTTTCCTCGTGAACCTCGGAAAGATCAAGGAAACCCTCTCCCGGACCAATTTCAACGAGATCCTCCAGACCCAGAAGAACGCCGACGACAGGAAGTCGCCGCCGGTCACGCCCGCTCCCGTGGTCCAGCCCGAGCCGGGCGCTGCCCCGGCCCCCTCGGGGGAACCCGCAGCGACCAAGCCCGGGAAGGGAAGCTCGCCCGCCGCCTCGACCGTGCTTCCCGCCGAGGATGCCGCGGCCGACGAGCCCGCAGACGCGCCCCAGCCATCGCCCAGGCCTACGACCCCGAAGCCGGAGGCCAAGTCCGGTTCCGGCGCCGCCACGACCTCCGGCACAGCGGCCGGCTCGGGCGGAACCGCGGGGGCCGGGCAGAGCAGCGGCACCTCGGGCAGCGGCCCGTCCGCCCCTGCCGCTCCGGCCAGGAAACGCACCGCCCTCCTCTATTTCGTGCGCATCGACGATGACGGCATCATCGTCCGGCAGGAAGTCACGCGGCAGATCCCGGCCTCCGACCAGCCCCTCACCGATGCCCTGGCCGCCCTCCTTGGCGGACCTTCCGAGGAAGAGATGCGGCGCCACCTCCTCAGCCTCATCCCCGAGGGAGCAAGGCTCCTCTCGGTCCAGGTCCGCGGCTCGACTGCCTACCTAAACTTCAACGAAGCCTTCATGTACAACCATTACGGCATAGAGGGCTACGCGGGACAGCTCAAGCAGGTGGTGTACACGGCCACGGCCTTCTCCTCGGTCCAGGATGTCCAGATCCTCATCGAGGGCGAGCGGCACGACTACCTTGGCGGCGAGGGCGTGTATATCGGGAAACCCCTCTCGAGGAACAGCTTCTAG
>Ga0209098_1000461_pt1 | contig 45022 bp, 35 predicted proteins | sample AD_JPNHW1_MetaG_FD_184429 | JGI IMG/M metagenome (GOLD analysis project Ga0209098, IMG submission 184429) | Active sludge microbial communities of municipal wastewater-treating anaerobic digesters from Japan - AD_JPNHW1_MetaG (SPAdes) (version 2) | ecosystem: Engineered > Bioreactor > Anaerobic...
GGGTTCGAACCAGTGACCCCTACTCCGGCAGTTGCCGGATAATGCTCTAAACTCCGCCCGGATGAACCGTTCGGACGGGCAACTGAGCTAACAGCTCCTTTTGTAAAAAAGCCACCTACGGAGGTGTAAGTGGCTTATCTTTGTGGGCCCAGCTGGGCTCGAACCAGCGACCCTCTGATTATGAGTCAGATGCTCTAACCTGCTGAGCTATGGGCCCTAAAAAAAACCGCAAAGGGTTTTTTAATTGGACTGCAATATTACATATTTGTACCCGAATATTCAACAGCTGAAACATTTTTTATGAAAAAACTCGCCTTTTTACCATATAGATATTTGAATTTCAAAAACATCATCTTCGATTTGGGGGGTGTTATCCTTAACATCGATTATCACCTTACAATTGATGGTTTTAAGAAGTTGGGGTTCGATAACTTTGATGCTATTTATTCCCAAGCCAACCAATCAGGAGTTTTTGATAAAATTGACAAGGGGACTATTACTCCTGCCAAATTTAGAGATGAAATTCGCGAACTCTCAGGAAAACCCTTTACCGATAAACAAATTGATGATGCTTGGAATGCAATGCTTCTGAATTTTCCCGTTCATCGCCTTGAACTACTTGAAAAAGTGCATAGTCAGTTCCGAACTTTCCTTCTTAGCAATACCAATATAATTCATATCGACGTTTACAACCAGATTCTTCTAAACACGTTCGGGGTTGAAGATTTATCGCAGTTTTTCGAGAAAGAGTATTACTCCCACGAAATTCACTTGCGAAAACCTGATGCAGAAGTCTTCGAACTTATCCTAAAAGAGAATGATTTAAAACCAGAAGAGACTCTTTTTATTGATGATAGTGAGCAACATGTAATTGGCGCTAGAAAATTAGGGTTAAACGCTTATCATCTGAAAGTAAAAGATGGGGAAACTATTGAAGACCTATTTAAAGAATTATAGCATCAGGATTTTACTATTCATCCCTTTCAAGTAAAGCCAAACACTCCACATGTATTGTTTGCGGGAAAAAATCATAGGGAACTAACCGATTGACCCTATAACCATTATTAGTTAAAACTATCAGGTTTTTTGATAGCGTGCCTGCACTACACGACAGGTATGCAATTTTTTGGGGCTTACCTTCTTTAATAATCCAATCCAAAACCTCCTGTTCAATTCCTGTTCTGGGTGGGTTGGCGTATAAATACACTTCGCTACCCATATCACGTTGTTGAGTTACCCAACCGTTTATCTGTGGAACCCTTTGCCTACATGCACCTCGAAAAATAGTTGCAGTGGGCACATTCAACTTAGCACATTCAATCGATTCAGCACCGACTTCAACCCCCATCACATTTGATCCATTTCTAATCCATCGGCTCATCGAAGTGCCTGTTCCACAATAAAGATCAATAATAGAATTATCTTTCGTGTTATTTAAAAAATTCGAGGCAACATCAAGCGATTGATTGTACAAACTTGGGATTAACTGCTGAAATGCGCCAGGACCGTAGAGAAGTCCATTGATATCAATTGATCTTTTCTTGCCAAAAAGTAACTCCCACTTTGTTTTCTCAAACAACCTTCTACCCGCTGAAGGGTTGTAGTGTAACCAAAAGCCCTCAACGCCATATCTCTTTAGTTCTATAATCACTTCATCGTTTAACCAGGAGGTGTTTACCCTATCCTTTGACTTAACAATAAGTACAACTTGTGCCGATGATTGAACATAGTATGCTAGTGGAATCTCTTGTGCTTTAGGTAAACATTTCCGAAGTAACCTTAAAATGTTGTTTACATCTGTCTTATGTAGTGGACAATCGGGAATTTCTATCAATTCGTCCCTTGACATCATGCCAAAGTGCCAACCCTTTTCGTCCCATCGAGCATTGAGGTTGGTTTTGCACCGATATTCCCACCGTTGTGCCTCTGGCGCAGAAACAACAGGCTCAAGAGCATCAATCCAAGCCGAAAGTTTCGCTGATAAAAAGTTGTATTTTTGATTAAGGCTTTCCTCCATCGTCCATTCCCGATGTTTACATCCCTTACACTCCAAAACACAACCTGTAGGTAACATTCAATTATTCGTTCGATTTATTTATCACAAAAATATCAATTATCGTTTCGTATTTAATCCATTTTAATAATGTTAATTAAATTTGTATTGAACAACAACTAACCATTTAATGAAACATCTAATCACCATTGTATTTTTTGGTCTTATTTCGCTTTTTACATACTCTCAACCCACAATTGAAATCTATTTAACCAATAGACCATACCAAAGTAAGGGTGCATCTGTAGAAAGAATTGAGGATAACTATGAACTACAGATAAAAGAGGTTCAGCCCTCAATGCCTTTTAAGATTATTACTACGTTTGATAAAAAAGGTAATATAATTAGTCAAACCAAATTTGGAAAAGCCGGAGGAACAATAAGTGATACAAAGTGGGAGTACAATGCAACCCAAAAATTAGTAAAGAAAACCCATCGCTACTTTGTAAATATGCTAGGATGGAAAGTTGATGAAACGTTGCTTAATTACAACGACACAACTGGTTATATATCCGAAATAAAGTTTACTAAGAATGGAGTACTTCAGTCAACCAGCAAAGTCTTTTGCGATAGCATTGGTAGCCCCTTCGAAATTAGAGTTTTAGATCAAAAGGGAGCATTTGCTTCAATTGAAAAGATTAGCCTATCTCCAAATGCCAACCTTACACGGGTGATGATTCTTAAACCCTCCGGACAATTTGCTGGTTTATGGACTTACCCCATTGATTCCACCAAGCCATACCAAACCCCTGATGTAGAGAGACAATTTTACCCAAATGGAGATATAATGCTCGAGTCGCTTGATAAAAAAACAAAGACAGATCAAGGATATTTCTACGAGTACAATTACGATAATCAAGGAAATTGGACCGAAAAGGATACTTACCAGGTTAATATTGGTAAAAACAATAAAATGAAGGACAAGAAGCTTGAACATAAAATATTTAGAACCATTAAGTATTTCTAATTAATGAGCAGTTCTCCTCAAATTACCTTAAGACCCTTTGAACTAACAGATAGCGATTCAATAGCTCATTATGCTAACAATCGATTAATATGGGGGAATTTAAGGGATAGATTCCCTCATCCATACACAAAAATGGATGCGCTGATGTTCATCGAGATTGTAAGTCGTAATAAGCCTTTAACCGAGTTTGCAATTGATATTAACGGCACTGCAATTGGTGCTGCAGGTATTGTTTTAAAAGATGATGTTTATAAACTAAACGGTGAGATTGGTTACTGGATTGGCCAGGATTACTGGGGAAAGGGCATAGGAACTATGGTTGTTGCTGAGCTTACCCGAAAAGCATTCGAGGAATTTAAGCTTCAAAGGATTTACGCTGAGGTATTCGAAAATAATTTAGCATCCGCACGTGTTCTTGAGAAGAATGGCTTCAAACAAGAAGCAGTTCTCAAAAATGCAATCCTAAAAGATGGTAGAATACTTAACCTACTTATCTATTCGAAGCTTAAGGAATAAAAGTGTGCTAACCCTTTAAACCCTTTACCGATCGGTTTATAAAATCGTTTAGAGGTTTAAGTGTTTTGTAAGTATCTAATGTAATGTCTAGAAGTTTATCAGTGCAAATTTCCTTTTCGGTCAAATCGCGATAAGGGGTAATGTGCTTAAACTTTAAATACTCAGCCATTGGAGAGTCTTTATCAAACCCCTTCGGAACGCGACTAAGCTTCTCATTCTCAAAAAAGTTAAAGGTACTCTTAAAACGCTTTTCGTTTAAAATTGCTAAAAACTCATCTGAATAGATATCAATATCTTCCCGAATTTGCTTCATTACATCTGGCTCGGCCATATAAATACCTCCCGAAATGAATGAGCTTTCGGCATCGAGGTGAAAGTAGTAAGCTGCATAAATGCTCTTCCTCCCTCCCTTAGCCATATAGGCACCAAAATTTGTTTTATAGGGTTCTTTGTTTGGTGAAAAACGAACATCGCGATAAATTCTGAATATACATTCCTTTGCATCTACAGCTTTTAGTGAATCATCAAAACCACTAATACCTGCAATTAAAAGGTTGATAAACGATTTAAACTCTTCGCTCGACTTGGTATACCAATCTTTGTTGGCATTAAACCAATCGCGATTATTGTTCTCTTTGAGTGCCTTTAAAAAAGTTAATGCTGATTCCATGGTATTTTTTTTTCAAAAATATTGAACTCTTTTGTAAGAAACCACATTTATTTTTGTCTATTAATTAACATAGTGACTTAAATCAGTTTTGGACCATGTTAATAACTAACACGATCTACCTATATTTGTTTAACTTTCTTGAACAGTAAATATTTTTTTGAAGTAAACCTAACTTTTAAAAGAGCATCTAAGTTGTACAATTTGTAAAAATCGCTTGCTTTAGAACTAACAATATCAATTTCGATAGACTTGTTTAAACTATAAATATTATAAAATGAAAGTTATTACTCTCCCTATTGTGCTTGCTTTGCTGATATTGATTGGCTGCAATTCAAATAAACCTAGCGGAAATGCAGTCGATATGAAATCGAAAGGGAAAATGCAATTAAAAGTCGATGGTTACATCGCAAAACCTACTACGTTAATTAACCAAATAACTGTTTCTGGATCACTTCTTGCCTTTGAAGAGGTTGCACTAATGAGTGAAATGTCGGGTAGGGTTGTAATGATAAATTTACCCGAAGGGAAAGCCGTAAAAAAAGGAACCTTGCTAGTTAAAATTTATGATGAGGATTTACAGGCAAACCTTTCAAAGCTAAACGCACAGCTTGAACTTCAACAGAAAATCTACGAGAGGCAAACCGAACTTATTAAAATCAACGGGATTAGCCAGAACGACTATGACCAAACTAGCCTTCAGGTTAACATGCTAAAGGCCGAAATTGATGCACAAAAAAGTTTGATCCGTAAAACTGAAGTTTTAGCGCCATTTGATGGGGTGATTGGATTAAAAAATATTAGCGTTGGTGCGCAAGTTAATACAACTACCCAGCTGGCAACAATTCGTATGGATAGCAAGCTAAAACTTGATTTTAGTGTTCCCGAGAAGTATAGTAGCGAGATTAAATCTGGACTAGATGTCAAATTCTCAATTTATGGAGATGAAAATCAGTACGACGCAACAGTTTTTGCAACTGAAGGTAGTATTGATGCTACAACCCGCAATATTAAGGTTAGAGCATTAGTAAATAGCAAATCAGATGAACTTGTACCAGGAGCATTTACAAATGTACAACTGAGTCTTGGAGAAAATAAAAATGCTATCCTAATCCCAACCCAAGCCATTATTCCACAAGAACGAAACAAAAGTATAGTAATTGCCAAAGGCGGAAAAGCTCACTTTGTTCAGGTTAAAACTGGGGTAAGAAAAGAATCGATGGTTGAAATAACCGATGGAATAAATGATGGTGACACCGTAATTACCAATGGAATCCTATTCTTAAAAGAAGGGGTTAAACTTTCTTTCTCGAATTTCAAAAAAAATAAATAACCCATGCTTATTTCTGATCTTGCGTTAAAACGCCCTGTAGGTTCTATCGTTTTGAGCCTATTCATAATACTGCTTGGGTTAGTAGGACTCTCCTTCTTAGGAGTTCGATTATATCCAGCCATTGACCCACCTATTATTACCGTGCAAACATCGTATACTGGTGCTAACTCGGAAATTATTGAATCGCAAATTACCGAACCGCTTGAGAAATCGATCAACGGGATTGAAGGAGTTAAATCCATTTCTTCTTCATCATCGGTAGGATCAAGTTACATAACTGTTGAGTTCAACCTTGATGCTGACCTCGAAAAGGCAGCAAACGATGTTCGAGATAAGGTGTCGCAAGCAACCCGAAGCCTTCCTCAGGATTTGGATGCTCCACCAACCGTTACAAAATCAGATGCTAATGCTGACCCAATCATTTTCTTAATGGTTCGAAGCACCTCAATGAACTCGCTTGAGCTGAGCGACTATGCTGAAAATATTCTGCAGGAAAAGTTTCAAACAATTCCGGGGATTAGCTCTGTTGGTATTTATGGGCAGCAACGCCCAGCTATGCGTTTGTGGCTCGATCCATATAAAATGGCTGCAAGGGGAATTACGGCATCCGATGTTGCATCAGCGCTTTCAAAAGAGAATGTGGAAATGCCTGGAGGAAAAATAAGGGGGTATGGCACTGAGCTTATTGTTAAAACATATGGTAGACTTTTAACTGAAGAAGATTTTAATAACCTTATTGTTCGTCAAACCAATAACCAAGTAATTCGTTTTAGAGATATTGGTGAAGCAGTTCTTGGTCCTCAAAATGAAGAATCTGCTGCTAACATTAACGGTGCAACAGGATTATCGATGGTTTTAATACCTCTTCCCGGTGCAAATAGTATTGAGATATCAGACGAATTCTACAAACGCCTTGAACAAGTTAATAAGATTTTACCAGAGGGTGTTTCCCTTGAAATTGGCCGCGATAGATCAATATTTGTAAGACAATCTGTTAGAGACGTAATTGAAACTTTAGCAATTGCTATTTCTCTTGTTGTTCTTATTATATTCCTTTTCTTCCGAAACTGGGTTATTGCTCTTCGACCACTCATTGATATTCCAGTTTCGCTTATAGGTACTTTCTTCGTAATGTACCTTCTGGGTTACTCTGTGAACGTTTTAACCTTATTAGGTATCGTTCTTGCAACTGGCCTAGTGGTAGATGACGGGATTGTTGTTACCGAAAATATTTTTAAACGGATTGAGCGAGGAATGAATAAGCAACAAGCCGCTCATGAGGGAACACGAGAAATATTTTTTGCTGTAATCTCTACCTCTTTCACTCTTGCAATTGTTTTTATTCCTGTAGTCTTTTTGCAAGGTTTTACTGGCAGGTTATTCCGTGAATTCGGTATTGTGGTGGCTTCGGCTGTGCTAATATCCGCATTAGTTTCTCTGACCCTTACCCCGGTCCTAAACGTTTTTCTTGGGGGATCATCGCATCACTCACGTTTTTACATAGCAACTGAACAATTCTATGAAAACCTTGAAAAAGGGTATCGAAGAGCGTTAAGCTTCTTTATTGTCAGAAAGTGGATTTCTTTTGCTGTGTTAGCTTTATGTATTGTGACAATAGTATTTATTTCAAAATTACTAAAGTCCGAACTTGCACCACTTGAAGATCATAGCTTTATTAGAACATCGCTTACCGCCCCCGAGGGAACAGAGTTTAGTGCAATGCAAAAAATTATCGATAAGGTTGCTAAATTGCAAATTGATTCAATTCCCGATGCAAGATTTATTTTGGCCCGTTACGGTGGTGGCATGGGTAGTTCCGGTGCGAACTCAGGAAACGTAATGACTTTCCTATCTGATCCCATTGATCGAAAAGCCTCACAGCAAGAAATATACGATCGTCTTTCAAAACTATACAAGCCTATATCCGACGCCCGGATCATTGCGAGCCAAGAAGCGACTATCACAACCGCTTCATCGGGGGGATTACCTGTTCAGTTTGTTTTACAAAATTTGAATTTTAACAAAATACGCGATGTATTACCCAAATTCCTCGAAGAGGCACAAAGTAGCCCGGTGTTTAGCAGTGTCGACGTCAACCTAAAATTCAATAAACCAGAGGTAAATATTACTGTTGATCGATTAAAAGCTACAAGCTTAGGTGTTAGCGAAAGGGATGTTTCCGATGCGCTGAACTTAGCATTAAGCGGAGGTCGATACGGGTATTTCCTCAAAAATAATAAGCAGTACTATATTATTGGCCAGGTTGATAGAGAAAATAGAAGCGAGCCAGCCGATATTACATCGCTTTATGTTAGAAATAATGTAGGCACAATGATTCAACTTGATAACTTGGTGAAAATAGAAGAGAATAGTAACCCTCCTGCTATCTACCATTTTAACAGGTATAAATCGGCCATTGTTTCCGCTAATCTTGCCCCAGGGAAAACGGTTGGAGAGGGAATTGAAGAGATGAGAAGAATTGCTGACAAACTACTTGACGACTCGTTTAGCACGGATCTTTCAGGACCATCGAGAGACTTTGCAGAAAGCAGCTCAAACATTTCATTTGCATTAGTGCTTGCGCTGGTACTTATCTATTTAATTCTTTCAGCACAGTTCGAAAGTTTCCGTGATCCGTTTATCATTATGCTTACCGTACCAATGGCTATTACTGGTGCAATGCTTTCGCTCTGGATATTTGGGCAAACACTTAATATCTTCTCCGAAATTGGAATGATCCTACTAATCGGGATTGTTACCAAAAACGGTATTCTAATCGTTGAGTTTGCCAACCAAAAGCGTAAAAAAGGACTAACAAAACGAGTAGCCGCATTCGAGGCCGCCTCGGCACGATTCCGTCCTATTGTAATGACATCATTAGCAACAATTTTTGGTGCTTTACCAATTGCACTCGCAATAGGAGCTGGCGCATCAAGCCGTGTATCATTAGGTATAGTTGTAGTTGGCGGATTATTTTTTGCATTAATACTAACTCTCTTTGTTATTCCGGTTATGTATATTTTAATGTCGGGCAAAAAGGAGGAAAAACAAATAGAAGCGAATTTTTAAAACAGATAGCAATGAGACCCATTTTATCAATAATTTTTCTAACCTTTTTTTCTGTTGCAAATGCTCAAACAGTTATAACTGTTGATGATGCCGTAAAAATTGCACTTGCAAAGAACTATGGCATTCTAATGGCTCGAAATGATGCCGAAGTTACTCGCATAAATAACTCACTAGGTAGCGCGGGTATGCTCCCAAGTGTGTCGCTTTCCGGAAGCGGAGGCTATTCTATTAGTGATCAAAAGCAAACTGCATTAGATGGAACCGTTAAAAAGTATAATGGAACAACCACTCAATCGTTAAGCACAGGCGTTGAATTAAACTGGACCCTTTTTGACGGAGGTAAAATGTTTGTAACAAAGCAGAAACTGAGTGAGATCCAATCATTAGGCGAATTACAATTAAAGGATCAGGTACTTCAAACCCAATACGACGTTATTTCAGCATATTATAATGTAGTAAGGCAAAAGCAACAACTCGCATCAATTAACGAGATTATTAAATACAACACCGAGCGGGTTAAAATTCTTCAAACATCGTTTAATGCTGGCTTGGCCGCAAAGAATAGCTTATTACAAGCCAAAATCGATCTAAATGTGTACAAGGAGAATGCTATTAGTCAGCAGTACAACATTAATACGGCAAAAAAATCGCTTAGCTTAATCCTAGGAACTAGCACTGATTCTCTTTACGAAGTTGCCGATTCAATTCCTACGGGCGAACTTATAAACAAAAGTGAAATGGTGCAAAAGCTCTTCGATGTGAATACAAACGTTCTTTCATCGCAAAAGCAGGTTGACATCGCTAAATTAACTCTTAATGAGTATCGTAAATCAAGGTACCCAATCATCAATTTCTCGGCAGGATATTCAATTACAAAAAGAGATTACACAAACTGGAACTCGAAACAAAGTACTACGCTTGGGCCAGAATTTCAAGGAACAATTTCTATTCCACTTTACCAAGCCGGGCGAATTAGCAGGCAGGTTAGCACACAAAAGCTAGAGGTTGAAACCATGAAGTATAACCTTGAAAATGTTAAGCAAAAAGTTTCAACAGACTTAAGCAACGCTATAAACGAATATGATTACCAACAAAGCATGCTGGCTATCGAAAAAGAGAATAACCAGCTAACAAAAGAAAATCTTGAAATTAGTATTCAGCGCCTAAAGCAAGGAGAAACAACAACTTTGGAGGTACATCAAGCACAAGACGATTACATGCAATCATGCACACGACTAGTGAATTTTAAGTATAACCTAAAAGTTGCAGAGCTAAAACTACGACAGCTTTTATCGACTTTGTAAGATTATAGTTACTAAAAAAGCCCCAGAATTGGGGCTTTTTAGTCGGCTCGGAGAGGATCGAACTCTCGACCCCATGATTAAGAGTCACGTGCTCTACCAGCTGAGCTACGAGCCGATTTTGAAATAGGCTGCAAATTTAAACTTTTTTAAATTACTTTTGAAAAAAATAAAATTTTCTTTGTACAAAACACTCTAGTTTTTTCAAATATGACCAAAACAATTCTGATTACTGGTGGTGCAGGTTTTATAGGCTCACATGTTGTTCGAAGGTTTGTGAATAAATACCCTGATTATCACATCCTTAATTTAGATGTACTAACCTATGCTGGGAATCTCAAAAATCTTTCAGATATCGAAAAGCTTCCAAACTATAGCTTTATTAAAGCCGATATAACTGACGAACTTGCCATTGAAAAAGTTTTTAATGATCACAATATTTGCGGGGTAATTCACCTTGCAGCAGAATCGCATGTTGATAGGTCAATTTCGGATCCAATTGCCTTTATTAAAACGAATATTCTGGGCACGGTTGTTCTATTAAATGCAGCAAGGAAACATTGGAAAGATAACTTTTCTGGTAAACTATTCTACCATATCTCAACCGACGAGGTATATGGAAGTTTAGGAAATGAAGGGTTTTTTACCGAAGAAACATCTTACGATCCACGTAGCCCTTACTCTGCGTCAAAAGCTTCTTCTGATCATCTTGTTAGAGCTTATCATCATACATACGGATTACCTATTGTAATATCAAACTGCTCAAATAATTATGGGGCAAATCAGTTTCCTGAAAAGTTGATTCCTCTTGCCATTAATAATATCAAGAACAATAAACAAATTCCTATTTATGGAAAGGGTGAAAATGTTCGAGATTGGCTTTTTGTTGAGGATCATGCAGCTGCAATTGATACTATTTTTCACAAAGGGATAGTAGGTGAAACCTACAACATTGGTGGCAATAACGAATGGACAAATATCAACCTTATTCGCTTGCTATGTAAAATCATGGATGGTCAGCTGGGGAGATCTGCTGGGGAATCGGAAAAGCTTATAACATTTGTAAAGGATCGTGCAGGGCACGATCTTCGTTATGCAATCGATTCTTCAAAACTTCAAAACGAATTAGGTTGGAAACCATCCCTTCAATTCGAGGAGGGTTTAACCAAAACCGTTGAATGGTTTTTGGCAAACCAAAAATGGTTAGACGATATTGTTTCTGGCGATTATCAGAATTACTATACCAATCAGTATATAAATAGATAAAAAAAGGGAGCATTGAGCTCCCTTTTTTATATAGTAAATAGTATTTCTATTCAACAGTAACTGATTTGGCTAGATTTCTAGGCTGGTCAACATTACAACCACGCATAAGGGCAATATGATAAGCAAGAAGTTGCAGCGGAATAACCGCAAGTAAGGATTCTACAATTTCGTGAGCCTTGGGTATTTCTAATACATAATCAGCCATTCCACTAATAATAGTGTCACCCTCTGTAACAATCGCTATTACTACGCCCTTTCGTGCTTTAACCTCTTGAACATTACTTACAACCTTTTCGTAGCTACTATCCTTAGCAGCAATTACAACAACAGGCATTTTATCATCAATTAAAGCAATGGGGCCATGTTTCATTTCAGCTGCAGGGTATCCCTCTGCGTGAATATACGATATCTCCTTAAGTTTCAAGGCTCCCTCAAGTGCAACTGGGAAGAAATAGCCTCTTCCCAAGTAAAGAAAGTTCGATGATTTATTAAATATTTCAGCAATCTTAACTATTTTCTTATCAGTTTCAAGAATTTTTTCAATCTTACTTGGAACTAATGTTATCTCTCTAATTAGCTCTTGATATTTTCCTTTATCGATACAACCTTTCCTTTCACCTAAGAGGATTGCAATCATAGTTAATATGGTAACCTGAGCGGTAAACGCTTTTGTAGATGCTACGCCAATCTCAGGCCCAGCATGAGTGTATACTCCAGCATCGGTTTCACGAGGGATACTTGAACCAACAACATTACAAATTCCTAAAACAAGAGCACCAGCCTTTCTTGCTAACCGAATTGCTGCAAGAGTATCGGCTGTTTCGCCACTTTGACTTATAGCAATTACAACATCATCCTTATATATAATCGGGTTACGATACCTAAATTCTGAAGCATATTCTACTTCAACTGGTATGCGAGCCAGCTCTTCAATTAAATATTCACCAACTAATCCAGCATGCCATGACGTTCCACAGCCAATAATTAAAATTCGTTTTGCTTCAACCAACCGAGGGAGTACGTGGTAAAGGCCTCCAAGATGAATTTCATTTAAGTCCTGAGAAATTCTTCCCCTAAATGTGTCGTGAATACTTTTAGGTTGTTCGAAAATCTCTTTAAGCATGAAATGGTCAAAACCGCCCTTTTCTATCTCCTCAATATCTAAATCCACAACCTGAATGTTAGGTTTTAGGGCTTCGTTATATATTGTTTTTAAAGTAAGTTCTCCCCTTTTAATAATAGCAACATCGTTATCGTTTAAGAAAATCACGCTATTAGTATATTCTACAATTGGTGTTGCATCTGAGGCAACAAAGTACTCATCTTCACCAACACCAATAACCAAAGGACTTCCTTTGCGGGCAGCCACAATTGTATCGGGTTCATCACGGCAAATAACGACTAATCCGTATGCTCCAACAACTTTAGTAAGTGCCAATCGTACAGCAATCTCAAAGGTTATATTCCCTTTTAGGTAGATATACTCTATTAAATTTACAAGGACTTCAGTATCGGTTTCGGTAGCAAACTTATATCCTCGCTTTTCGAGCCTGGATTTTAAAATGCTGTAGTTCTCAATAATTCCATTATGAATTAGTACAAAATTACCATTCATTGAAGTATGGGGATGAGCATTAACATCATTGGGTTCACCATGTGTTGCCCATCTAGTATGCCCCATTCCAACTGTTCCTGAAAGAGTAATATTGCCTATATGGTTCTCTAGATCTGAAACTTTGCCCTTGCATTTATAAACCTTTGCGTTACCATCAACTATACACACCCCTGCTGAATCATAACCTCTATATTCCAACCGCTTAAGGCCGTTGATAATAACCGAGTAAGCCTGTCTATGCCCAATATAACCAACAATTCCACACATTTTCTATTATTTATGTAATTCAGAATAGGTAATAATTAGCTTAACTGGATTGCTATTAGCACCAGTTCTATACAAACCTTGTAAATAAGAAAACTTAAAATCTACTGGTTCAATTAAAATATAGTCGTTTTTGATGTTCCCATTTAAAATATTTTGAAACTGTAGAGTAACATCAATGCTATAGTAATTCTTGGCTTTATAGTATGTTGAAGTATTTGTTTCAAAAACTCTAGTATCGTATGTTAACAAATCGTAGGGAGTTAAAGTTATTTTATCAAAATTCCTCGACATATAGTAATACATTTTATTCTTTATTGAAGAGTCGGCAGGAAATTCGGGATGATCTTGGTAAGCAAATCTTAGTTCAGCTTTATTTATAGCAATTGGCATTTTTTTAATCCAATCCTTAACCAATTTTAATTTAATAAGCCCTCTTAAACCGCCAAGTCCGTCGAGGCAAAATACCGAATCCTGAACTGTTGCATCGTTAATCGAACTAACAGTATGAATATTATATTGTAAATCAGACCTAACTTTTGTGTAATCGTGAATATAATGATTAAACCTAGGAGTATATAAACTTGTAAAATAATTATAAACTGTATCTATTAACTCATCTTTTTTGTTGAGTTTCTTATAATGAAGAGTCATTGAAGCATTATAATAGAAGTAGTATAAAACTCCATCTGTACCATTGTAATCATCACTTGTGATGTACAAACCATAAAAGTATTTCAAAAATTTATAATCGTTAATAAATGCTGAATCTGGTGCATTTATTAGCTTGTTTGCAAATTCAGGGGTAAGCTTTATTTTTAATGTATCCTCTCCGCTATATGTTTTAGGTAAACTAATAGGTGTAGGATAATAAATACTATCTATAGGTGCCAATCCATTATAATACTTTTTGCTAATCATCGAGTCAGAAAGTTCATAAACAGTTACATTTATTGGTTTTTTTTCTGTTCCCCAAGATTTTTTTAGAACAAGTTTTAAAATAAGAGAGTCAGCGGTTGGTCTGGGTTTAGTATTCATTAAGTCATCAGAAAGCTTTTTAACAATAAGCCGCGTAACAAAATCTGATTTAACCTTACCAAAAAAGTCACTATTATAACAACCTAAAGTTCCATAGCTATAAATATTAGTTGTTATAGTATCAGTTTTTATTGTAAACGCAGCAACATCGAAAGAAGTATCAATCTTAACCGAAGTAATATCGCTATTGGGGATTAAGTTGCCTCCAATAAATTCTGGTTCGTTATAGCAAGAGTTGAGCGAAAGTAAAACAGCTGCTAAAATTATTGGGAAACGTAAGGCTAAAATTCTGTGGAAAGAACTCAAAAACCTCCAGGTGCTAATTCTTCTTGTCATCAATTGAGTTGTTTAAAATCTGATCGTAAAAATTATTGAATGATTCAATATACGTATCCTGTTCTTGATAAGGTAATACTGGTTTTGATACGTTATTTATATATTCGTTAACCTCTTTATTTGTTTCTTTACTTCCAAAAATTATACCATCGGAAAAGTTTATGGCTAATTTTGAAAGGTTGACGTAATCGGGGGTTTTTAAAATTTCAACATCTTTCTTGGTTATCCCTTCTATTAAAACTTTGTTTCGGATATTTGCCTTTAAAGGTTTGTCAAAATCATCGTTGTAAAGAGAATAAACCACCTTTGACTTTGAGAAAAGAGGATCTTCATTATACGCCTTCTTAATAAGAATTGGTACAAATGCCGTTATCCAGCCATGGCAATGGATTAGATCGGGAGCCCAGCGTAGTTTTTTAACGGTTTCGAGAACCCCGCGTGCAAAGAAAAACGACCGTTCATCGTTATCCTCGAAAAAATTACCATTTTCATCGCTTAGAGTAAACTTACGGTGAAAGTAATCTTCATTATCGATGAAATACACCTGCATTCGAGCGCTTTGGATGGAAGCAACCTTGATGATTAATGGATGGTCAGAATCATCAACCACCAAGTTCATCCCCGAAAGTCGAATGACTTCGTGAAGCTGGTTCCTTCTTTCGTTAATACATCCATAACGAGGCATGAATGTACGTATCTCCTTCCCCTTTTCTTGTATTCCCTGGGGTAGGTTACGGCCAATCAAAGCCATCTCGCTTTCTGGCAGGTAGGGAGTAATCTCTTGCGAGATAAATAGAACTTTTGTGCTCTTCATTCCTGTTTCTGGTTTCTGACTAGAAAAATCAGAGGTACGAAACCCGGATTCGGTATTCAAATATAACTTGTCCGTATCCGGGCCATTTTATTTTTTACAAAAGTATAAAAAAATATTTAGATTTTTCATAGCCTTATTCTCTGATTTTCAGTATCTCTTATGTTTTAGCTATTTTGAGGAGGCAATTTTGATCCCCAATACCATTCTTTTTTAATTTTTTACGACCTTTGTATGGTTTTTTATGAGTCATCTTATAACTTTTATGTTAAGCTTTATTTAGCTTTTATTCTTACTGTATTGTTTATTTATGAAAATTTTCAAAAATATTTCTGAGCTAAAGGATGTTCTATTCAAAGAACGTTCAGCCGGGAAGTCGGTTGGGTTCGTACCAACCATGGGAGCCCTTCATAAGGGTCATGTATCTCTAGTTGAAAAAGCTGTTGGAGAAAACGGTATTGTGGTTGTGAGCATCTTTGTAAATCCAACCCAGTTTAACGATAAAACAGATCTAAAAAACTACCCCCGCACTCCCAAAAAGGATATAGAAATGCTTGAAAAAGCAGGAGCCCATTATATTTTTATGCCCGATGAGCATGAGATGTACCCTGAACCAGATACTAGGCAGTTTAATTTCGGATTGTTAGAAAAAGTAATGGAAGGGGCGCATCGACCCGGTCATTTTAACGGAGTTGCTCAAGTTGTGAGTAAACTTTTTTATATTGTTGAACCACATCGAGCTTATTTCGGTCAAAAAGATTTTCAACAGCTTGCTATTATCCGCCAAATGGTTAAACAGCTTAATTTAGCAGTGGAAATCATTTCCTGCCCAATTGTTCGCGAACCCGATGGGTTGGCAATGAGCTCGCGAAATCTTTTACTTGAACCAGAGGTTAGGGAGGCGGCACCAATAATTTATAAGACCCTTGCCGAAGCAAGTGGTAAGGTGAACTATTTATCTGTTAATGAACTGGCAGTGTGGGTGGAGGAGAATATCAATAAAAATCCATACCTTTCTGTCGAATACTTCTCATTAGCCGATAGCAGCACTTTGCAACCTGTTGAAAAATGGAGCGATTCTTCATCAATAATTGGATGTATTGCTGTAAAAGCGGGTAAAATAAGATTGATTGATAATGCTTTTTTTAAATAAATGAAATAAGTAAAATGTTTATTGAAGTTGTAAAATCAAAAATTCATCAGGTTTCGGTTACCGAGGCAAACCTTAATTATGTTGGCAGTGTAACAATAGATGAAGATTTAATGGATGCGGCGAATCTCATTGCTAACGAAAAGGTTCAAGTGGTAAATATTAATAACGGAGAGAGACTCGAAACCTATGTAATTAAAGGAGAGAGGGGTTCTGGTAAAATCTGTTTGAATGGTCCTGCTGCTCGAAAATGCGCAGTAGGAGATGTAATTATCATCATGTCCTATGCAACAATGGATTTTGAAGAGGCAAAGCGATTTAAGCCTGCTATTATTTTCCCTGATACGAATACAAACAAACTTGTTTAATCACAACCTATCAAAGCAATATTGAATTCAACAATTAAAAAGGTAATTAATTACTCTATCTTTTTTGGATTAGCAGTAGTATTACTTTACTTGGCTTTCCGAAAAGTAGATGTTAAAATCCTTGTCGATGGTTTTAAGCATGCTAATTACTTTTGGGTAGCCGTTTCGTTGTTGATTTCTATTCTTGCTAATATATTCAGGGCTCTACGCTGGAAACTTTTAATGGAACCTCTTGGTGCCAATCCCCCTTTTAAACATGTTTTAGGTGCAGTGTTTATTGGGTATTTAGCAAATTTTGCATTCCCAAGGCTTGGCGAAATAACTAAATGTGGTACTCTTAAAAAGACTGATAATGTTTCGTTTGAATCGTTGTTGGGTACGGTAGTGGTTGAAAGAGCTTCGGATATGGCGGTGCTGCTTATCTGTGTTGTTCTGGTCTTCTTTATCAAAATTGACTTTTTTGGGCAATTCCTCATCAACTCCATTTTTAAACCGCTATTCTTTAGAGCATCTGGATTTTCATTTACATCTCTAATAGTTATAGCGGCATTCCTTATTTTCTCATACTTATTATTGCATTTGGTACGAAAAAATTTCTTTGGACATAAAATCAAAGCCAAAGTAAAAGGGATATACTACGGAGTAATTGATGGTCTTAAGTCAATTCTAAGGATGAAACAACGGGGGTTGTTTATCATTTATTCGTTTGCAGTATGGTGTTGCTACTTGCTTATGACATGGGTGTTGATGTACGCTACAGAGCCTACAAGTCATTTAGGTTTTGTTGATAGTCTGTTTATCCTAGTTGTTGGTTCGTTCGGAATGGTAGTACCCGTACAGGGTGGATTCGGAGCATTCCATATTATAACAGCAATGGGACTAGGACTATTTGGTATTTCACGTGAAGACGGACTTGTATTTGCTACAATTGGTCACGAATCGCAAACCGTTCTCTTAATAATTTTCGGAGCAGTTTCAATGGCTTTACTATTCTTAAAAAAGAAACCCAAACCTGCTACTCCGTCTAAATAAATCAAGATATGGCCAAAACCCGCAGCATGTACGTTTGTCAGAATTGTGGTGCCGAATCGGTAAAATGGTTAGGACGCTGCCCTGCTTGCGGTGAATGGAATACCTACGTTGAAGAGAGAATAAGCAAAGATACTTCTAGACCAGGATTGGTTGATGTTTCACGAAACGCAATCCCTAAGGCGCTTAAGGAAATTGAATCGAACAACGAGAGAAGACTGGATACCGGCATTAGTGAGGTAAACCGTATACTTGGAGGTGGTATTGTTACTGGTTCACTAATACTACTGGGGGGCGAACCTGGAATTGGGAAATCGACCCTAGCTCTACAGCTTGCATTAGGATTAAAGCATTTAAAAATATTATACATTTCAGGCGAAGAGAGTGCTCGTCAGGTTAAACTTCGTGCAGATAGGATTAATCCCGATAACCAAGAGTGTTTAATTTTAAATGAAACCCTATTAGAAAATATTCTAACTCAGGCCGAAAATGTTTCTCCCGATTTAATTGTTATAGACTCAATTCAAACCCTTTACACCGATACCATTGAATCATCACCCGGGAGTGTATCACAAGTTAGGGAAACTACTGCAGCACTTCTTCGATACTCAAAAACAACCGGAACACCCGTAATCCTTATAGGACATATAACTAAGGATGGTAGTATTGCTGGTCCTAAAGTGCTTGAGCATATTGTAGATGTTGTACTTCAGTTTGAAGGCGATAGCAATTTTATATATCGTATACTCCGTTCAGCAAAGAACCGATTTGGATCTACCTCTGAGCTTGGCATTTTTGAAATGCAAAGTAGAGGTTTAGTTGAAGTAACTAATCCATCCGAAATTCTGCTCTCCCATAGGGATGAGGCTTTAAGTGGCATTGCAATAGCAGCAGCAATTGATGGTGCACGACCTTTTTTAATTGAAACCCAGGCGCTAGTAAGTTCAGCGGCGTATGGTACTCCACAACGCTCAACAACTGGTTTTGATACCCGTAGATTGAATATGCTTTTAGCTGTGCTTGAGAAAAGAGCTGGGTTTAAACTAGCCACAAAAGATGTTTTCCTAAATATTGCAGGGGGATTAAAAGTGAACGATCCCGCTATCGATCTTGCAATTATTGCGTCAATTTTATCTTCAACCTTTGATTCGGCGATACCGGGAAATAGTTGTTTTGCAGCAGAGGTTGGCCTTTCTGGAGAAATTCGGCCTATTAGCCGATTGGAGCAGAGAATTTCTGAAGCAAAAAAACTTGGAATGCAAAGAATTTTTGTTTCAAAGTACAATAAGGGTCTTGATACAAAAGTAGAAGGAATTAGTGTTGTACAAATTACGAAAGTCGAAGAACTGGTAAGACATCTATTTGGGAGAAATTAAAACCCCCGATTATTTTTATAATCAGGGGCTTAAAAGTATATATGCTTTATTGTTATAAAGGAATTGAATCCCTAGTCTAATACAAAAGTTTATTTTTTACCATAAGAATAATAATCCTCTAAATGAAGAGTGCCTGTATAGGTAGCAGAAATTCCGCTTTTTTCGTTTCCAGATAAGGTTATCTCATATGTTGATCCTGATTTAGCAATGGTTAATGTGCCACTTCCTAAGTATATCTTGTCATCATATGTATCATCATCATTGTTAACACCTATTGCAAATTCTCCAGAATCAAAAGTATTAGCTTCTCCCGAATACGAATAAGTATAAGTCCCTGCAAGAAGATCAGTTTCTGAAGAAGAGTAAATGTTTAAGTGAATATAATTCCCTTGACCTGTTAATCCATAATCATAACCGATACCCGAAGAAAAGAGAAATAGCTCCGCATTATAAACAACGCTCTTACTTAAATTTCCATAAAGTTCAAGAACTCCTTTGGTTAAAGGGTATTCAACGCCGTTGTATGTCACAGAACCTGTACCGGTACCTGTTGTTTCTTTTTTATCATCCTTTTTGCAACTTGAAGCAAAAATAAATGCTATGCATAATCCTAGAAGTAATAGTTTTTTCATGTTTTAATAGAATAGAATGTCCTACTCGTAAGCTTTTCGGTTTCCGCTCCGTACTCTTTAATGGATTTTCCGGGGTTTCCTTATTCTTTACTTAAAGATAATATAAAAAATTTTTAAACCTAAAGTGATGTCTTTAAAAAATCGTTTAAAGAATCTATCCTGATAAATTGCTTGCACTATCGAATTTTGTTTTCGATATTTGAACTCATCATAATTTTTTCATATGAAAATTGCTGTAATTGGGTTTGGAGCCGCTGCGATTGGCCTGCTCGAGAGGTTGAAAGAAACTTCACATGAAATTCATGTTTTTGAGAAAAGCAAGGATGTATACTCCTCAAGTATTTCGGGTATTCGCGCTGATGGAAAACTTTTTGTCTCAACCGAAATGGGGGGTGATATCTTTATCGATCCAATTTTACAAAAGAAACTGGTCGATTACTACATAAACTATACAGCGAATAGGCAAGTTGAAACAGGCAAATCATTCGGAAATCATAATTACTATAAGCTCTTCTACGAAAAGGGGTTTCTGCCTATAAGCTCCGATTTTTACCATATCGGAACTGATCAGCTCAAAGAGGTTCTGTTCAATATTTATAACGATTTCTCATCGCATAAAAATATCCATTTCCACTTTAACTATGAGGTGAATGATATTGAGGTTGAAAAAGATTTTGCAAAAATTAATGGCGAGGGTAAATTTGATATTGCTATAGTTACCGTTGGCCGAAGCGGCCATAAACTGGTAAACAAAATGATATCGAAGTACCCAAAACTAGTGCTTGATAATACACGGGTTGATTTGGGGATTCGCTATGAGATTCCGAACCACATTGTTGACGAGATAAATAAGGAGATGTACGAATTTAAGGTGAAATATCGCAGCCGTACAGGTTATATGGTACGAACATTCTGTAATAACCCTTCTGGTTTTGTGGTGACTGAGAATTACGGGGATTTTATTACTGTTAACGGACATGCCAAAATGAACGAAAAGAGTAGCAATACAAATTTTGCAATTTTAGCTTCTCTCAAATTTACCGAACCGTTCAACGATCCAATCGGATACGGGGCATACATTGCCAAACTCTCGAATCTTTTAGCTGGAGAAAATAAAGTAATTCTTCAAACCTATAGCCATTTTAAGGAATCTAAACGTACAAAAAATCTTTATAGAGTTCTTCCAACGCTTGATTCAAATAGTTTCATCTTAGGTGATGTCAACCTTGTATTCCCTCGAAGGGTCATTGAAAGTATAATTGATTTCATAGAAAATTTGGATAAAGTAATTCCAGGTGTTGCAAATAATGACAACCTGGTTTATGCCCCTGAAATTAAATTCTACTCGAATCGTTTAAATAATATTTCAATGGAGCACTTAAAGTTTGCTGGCGATTGCTCGGGTGCTACCCGTTCAATTATTTATGCAACTGCTCACGGGTACCTTATTGGAGAAGCAATTCTGGCAAATCAATTTTCAAACACCGCTTTGTAATGCTTACGGTTGAAAACCTTAGTGTTTGTTTTGGGAATACAACCGTTTTAAACGATGTATCTTTTACCCTTGGTAAAGGTGAGATACTTGGAATTGTTGGGGAATCTGGTTCTGGAAAATCCATCACTTCGTTAAGTTTAATGGGCTTGCTACCTCCACAGGCAAAGATTGTGACGGGTTCGGCTAAAACCTCTTTTTCAAATGGCAAAAGTATCGATCTCTTAAAGCTTAATGAAAAAAACGTTCAAGGTATAAGAGGAAATCGGATTTCGATGATTTTTCAGGAACCGTTAACCTGCCTTAATCCATCAATGCGATGCGGAAAGCAACTACTAGAGGCTGTCTTACTTAATACCAAACTCAAGGGGAGTGCAGCTAAAAAAAAGTGTATCGATCTATTGATCGAAATGCAACTTCCAACCCCCGATAAGGTTTATAATAGCTACCCACATGAGCTAAGCGGTGGCCAAAAACAAAGGGTGATGATTGCCATTGCTCTTTCGGGAAACCCCGAGCTGCTTATTGCCGATGAGCCCACAACCGCATTGGATGTAACAGTTCAAAAGGGACTATTGCAACTGCTGAAGTCGCTCCGTGATAAATACCAAATGGGGATGATTTTTATTAGCCATGATCTTGAGCTGGTTAAAGAAATTGCAGATAATGTTGTTGTTCTCCAGCATGGTAAAATAGTTGAAAAAGGATCGGTTGAGCAGATTTTTAGCTCTCCCAAAAATGCTTATACAAAAGGTTTGCTATCATGCAAACCTCCCCTAACCCATAAACCCCACAGATTACTCACTGTTGAAGGTTTTATCAAAGGGAATGGCGTGAATAAAACAATTCAAGAAGATAAACCTTTCCAAGCTGATAAGCTAAATGTTCTATTCAACGCCAAAAATATTATTACATCTTTTATCACTCAAAAAAATTTATTTGGTAAAACAACTAAACAGTTTGTTGCTGTAAACAATGTAACCCTAGATGTTTTTGAAGGAGAAACGCTTGGAATTGTTGGGGAATCCGGTTCGGGAAAAACAACTCTTGGACGAACATTGCTTAGGCTTATCGAAAATCAATCAGGAACTATCACATATAATGGGGTGAATCTTCTAACGATGAATAGAAAATTTATGTCTCAGTTTAGACGAGAGGTTCAGCTTATATTTCAGGATCCATACTCATCTCTTAATCCTAGGATGACGATTGGACAGGCCATTTCAGAACCACTAAAGGTTCATGGGATTTGTCGCAATAAGAACGATAGAAAAGCAAAAGTCCTAGACCTGCTAAACAAAGTTGCACTACCCGCTGATAGCTACTATCGATATCCTCACGAGTTTTCAGGCGGTCAACGACAGCGAATTGTAATTGCCCGCGCACTTGCAGTAAATCCTAAGGTTATAATCTGCGATGAAATAGTATCGGCATTGGATGTTTCGGTTCAAGCACAGGTGTTAAATCTTCTTAAAGATATTAAGGAGCAGCTGAACCTTACCTTGCTATTTATTTCACATGATCTTGCAGTAGTAAAATACGTTAGCGACCGGATAATCGTTTTAAGAAATGGAGAATTAATTGAAATTGGAAGCCCCGACGATATATTCTATCATCCTAAAACGGAGTACACAAAAAAACTTATCGAGTCAATACCTGGTTATGATGGACTAAGGAAAATTTAAAAGAAATCGTCCTCATTAACTTCCTCCCGCTTGTTCTTATTCTTTCCCTTTGAATCCTCACAATTGAGATCAAAATATTTCTCTACTAATGGTTTCTCCCATTGATCGGTTGGAGAAATTCCCAAACTTCGATCTTTATAAACCTTATCTAGGAAGTAAGCATAAATAGGTAGTGCCATGGTTGCACCTTGTCCCAATGAAAGCTCCTGAAAGTGAACGGAACGATCCTCTGCACCCGTCCATACTCCAGCAACGAGATCGGGTAGCATTCCCATAAACCAACCATCGGCATGTTTATCAGTTGTTCCCGTTTTCCCTGCAATTGGCCCTGGTAGCTCATAGGTCATTCTTAAGCGATAACCTGTACCATTATTAATTACTCCCTCAAGTAGATTAATCATTAAATAAGCTGTTTGCTCGCTAATCGCCTCATTCTTCTGCGGGCTGAAAGTTTCAAGAATATTACCGTTCTTATCCTCAATTCTTGTAACCATTAGCGGTTCAACATGAACTCCCTTGTTTGCAAAAGTGCTGTAGGCGCTAACCATCTCATAAAGGGATATTTCGGATGTTCCAAGGAAAAGGGAGTTTACGGCTTGTACTTTACTTGTAACACCCATCTTTTTAATAATATCGGCAACCGTTTGAGGCGTGAACTGTTTGATTAGCCATGCCGAAATATTATTAACTGAGTTTGCAAGACCCCATTTAAGAGTAACCATTTTCCCATCAAACTTAGTACTTCCAGAGTTTTTTGGAGTCCAAGTTGAATCCTTAACTACTCCTTCTTTATTTCTTACCCTTTCAATGAATGTTTGTGGAACATTTGGAATTTTATAGCATGGTGAATAGCCCTCTTGCATTGCAAGCGTGTAAAGGAATGGTTTAATAGTAGAACCAACCTGCCGCTTACCCTGCATTACCATATCATACTTAAAATGTCGGTAGTTTGGACCACCCACATAAGCCTTGATATGCCCATCATGTGGGTTCATGGCCATAAAACTTGATCGGAAATAGCGTTTATAGTGTTTGATTGAATCCATTGGAGACATCAGCGTATCCTTTTCACCCTTCCAGGTAAAGATGGTCATCCTAGTTTTCTTCTTGAAATTAGCATATATGCTATCCATCGATACCCCTTTATTTCTAAGGCTTCGATACCTATCGGTTTGCTTCATGGCATGAAGCATAATCGACTTTATCTGCTCATTGGTAAGCTTAGAGTCAAATAATCTGTAGCCAATTTGCCTCTGTTCGTAATCGAAAGTTAGCTGTAAGTACTTTCCTAAATGCTTGGCAACGGCTTCCTCCGCATATTGCTGCATTCTTGAGTTCACAGTAGTATAAATTTTCAAACCATCCCTGTATATATTATAAGGTGTACCATCTGGTTTAAGGTTCTTATTACACCAACCATATAAAGGATTGTTTGCCCATTGTAATGAGTCTTCAAGATACTGATCGTGCGTAAAGTAGTTGTCTGGTTCAGGTTTTTTTGCAATTAAAATCTGACGAAGGGTTTCCCTAAAATAGGTTGCCAACCCAACATTATGATCCTGAACTTTATAGTCCAACTTTATTGGTAACTTTACTAAAGAATCGTACTTGTGCTTTGAAATAAACTCGTACTTATACATCTGCGAAAGAACGAAGTTTCTCCTTGCTAATGCTCTTTCTGGGTTTCGAACAGGGCTATATCTTGTTGGAGCATTAACCAGCCCAACCAATAGTGCAGCCTGCTCAATTTTAAGAGAATCAGGTGCTGTATTGAAAAATGTTTTTGCTGCCGATTTAATGCCATATGAGTTTCCACCAAACTCGACAACATTGAGATACATTGATAATATCTCGTTCTTTGTGTAATTCTTTTCGAGTTTAACTGATGTTATCCACTCCTTAAATTTTGAGGTGGCTAAATGTGCAAACTTTGACAAAAAGAAACTGTGATAAACGGTATCGCGTGGGAAAAGGTTCTTTGCAAGCTGCTGGGTAATTGTACTTCCGCCTCCAGCTTCCTTCTTCCCCATTAGCAGGGTTTTAAAGAATACCCTACCCAATCCACGAGCATCTATGCCGCTATGTCGGTAAAAACGTATATCCTCAGTAGCAAGCAATGCTTTAACAACATTAGGAGATATTTTATCGAAACTAACAAATGTTCTATTTTGTATAAAGTATGTTCCCAAAACTTTATGATCCTCTGAAATAACCTCAGATGCAATGTTACTTTTCGGATTTTCAAGCTCCTCGAAGGTTGGCATTGGTCCAAACACCTCTTTTGAAATCAGAATAAAAAGAGTGATTGCAAATAAAAAGATAAACGCTAAAGAACCCCAAAGCCAAAATCTGAACTTCTTCGTTGAATCAAGTTTTTTTAGGGACATAATCTGATTTTTATAAATTCGCGGCAAAGTTAGTAATATTTTAAAAGGTAATCTTACCTTAATTTAATCCAAAAAAATTTACTCTGTTAATTAGTGTTTACGAGCATTAACTGACTAATTTTTAGATTCGTATTTTACGAATAAAAAAGTATTTTAAAAATTTTTTTTGTTGTTGCTTCGTTAATTGTTTTACTTTGTGGCAGTTTAAAGTATCAACTTTTATCATTTAGGTATGATCCGAAATCTTGTTATCGTTGAGTCCCCAGCCAAGGCAAAAACTATTGAAAAATTTCTAGGTAAAGATTTTACAGTTAAGTCGAGCTTTGGCCATATTAGAGATCTTGCAAAAAAGAACCTTGGTATAGATATCGAAAAAGGGTTTAAACCGGAGTATATAATTAGTGATGAAAAGAAAAAGGTAGTTGACGATCTTCGAAAAAGTGCTAATGAAGCTGAGACTGTTTGGTTAGCTTCCGATGAGGACCGCGAGGGAGAAGCCATTGCTTGGCATCTGAGCGAAGTATTAAAACTCGATAAGAAAAAAACAAAACGAATTGTTTTCCACGAAATTACCAAAGATGCCATACAGAATGCAATCAAAAATCCTCGTGGAATCGATTATAATCTTGTTAATGCCCAACAAGCACGAAGAATTTTAGATAGATTGGTTGGTTTTGAACTTTCACCAATCCTTTGGAAAAAAGTTAAACCCGCACTTTCTGCAGGAAGAGTACAGTCTGTTGCGGTTAGGTTACTTGTTGAACGTGAAAGAGAGATTTTCAAATTTAATTCAACTTCTTTCTTTAAGGTAAATGGTGTTTTTGATGGAAAGGTTGAGATAAAAGCTGAACTTTCAGATAAACTAAAAAACCTTAAAGAAACCCTTGATTTCATTGAAAGTTGCAAAGATGCTACCTTCACGATTTCCGATATCAGCAAAAAGCCATCAAAGAAAACACCCGCTCCTCCATTTACAACATCAACATTGCAGCAAGAGGCTAGCCGTAAGCTTAACTTCTCGGTTTCTCAAACCATGACAATAGCACAAAAACTTTACGAGGCTGGTCATATTACCTATATGAGAACTGACTCGGTAAACCTTTCTGATACAGCTATTGACGCCGCCAAAAAAACTATTTGTGAAGAGTTTGGCGAAAAGTACCATAATCCTCGCAGGTATAAAACCAAATCGAAAGGTGCACAAGAAGCTCACGAAGCAATAAGACCAACATACTTAGATAATCATAAAATAACCGGAAGTAGCGCAGAACAACGTCTTTACGAATTAATATGGAAACGTACTATTGCTTCCCAGATGAGTGATGCTTCTATTGAAAGAACAGTAGTAACAATAAATATATCTACTTCAAACTATAAATTTGTTGCTACTGGCGAAGTAATTCTATTCGATGGTTTTCTCAAAGTTTACTTTGAATCATCAGATGATGATAGTGAGGAAACAGGCAAGGATTTACTTCCACCAATGAAAGCAGGGCAAGTCCTTACTCCAAAAGAAATAATAGCCAACGAGCGATTTACTCAGCGACCAGCACGTTATACTGAGGCTAGCCTTGTAAAAAAACTTGAGGAACTTGGTATCGGGCGTCCTTCAACTTATGCTCCGACTATTTCTACAATTCTTAACCGTGGTTATGTACTTAAAGAGGATAGAGATGGCATTGAACGAAAATACGTTTCGATAGTTCTTAAAAAAGGAAAGGTTACTAAAGAAGAGAAAGTTGAAATTACCGGAAGTGAAAAAGCTAAGCTTTTCCCAAGTGATATTGGTATTGTAGTAAACGACTTTTTGGTAGAATATTTCAAAAATATTTTGAGCTACAACTTTACTGCAACTGTTGAAAAAGAGTTTGATGACATAGCAGAAGGCAAAATAGAGTGGGCAAAGATGATAGATCAGTTTTACCGTCCATTCCATAAAGATGTTGAGAAAACCTTACGTGAATCGGATTATAGTAAAGGTGAAAGATCCCTTGGACCTGATCCTAAATCTGGTAAAGAAGTTATTGTTCGTATTGGTCGTTTTGGCCCTATTGCCCAAATAGGCGAGAGCAATACCGAAACAAAAGAGAAACCTCAATACGCAAGCCTTCTTAAGGGACAGCTTATTGAAACAATAACCCTCGAAGAAGCACTTAAACTTTTCAGTCTACCAAGAAACCTTGGGTTATATGAAGAAAAAGAAGTGGTTATAGGTATTGGCCGATTTGGCCCCTACGTTCGTCATGCTTCAAAGTTTGTTTCGTTGAAAAAGGATGATAATCCATTATCGATACCCCTAGAAAGAGCCATTGAACTAATTGAAGAGGGTCGTAAAAAAGAAAGAGAAAAGGTAATTAAGGTTTTTGCTGAAGATAATACTCTTCAACTTTTAAATGGTCGTTGGGGAGCATACCTCAATCACAAAGGGGATAACTTTAAACTCCCAAAAGGAACGGATGCATCAAAACTAACATACAACGATTGTTTAAAGATTATTGGTGAACAAAAACCAACTAATAAAAAGAAAAAACCTCAAGGTAAAACTAAGCGATGAATCCTGCTGATTATCTTGACCCAACCGAAGCTCTACCCAAAAGTGGTGGTGTAAGAAAAAATGTATCAACGCTTGAGAACATTGTTCCTTTTAAATATGGTAAGGCGTTCCCTACCATTAAACCTAATGATATTGTACTTATAGGTATGCCTGAAAATAGAAACTCTGCTAATCCCGGAGCTTCTAAATCCCCCGATCTGATTCGTAGTTTTTTATATAGTTTATCAGGATTTCCAAGTAAAGTTAAAATCATCGACGCAGGGAATCTAAAACCGACCAAAACACCAGCAGATTCATACTCTGCAGTAAAAGATATTGTCGATTATTTTATTTCAAAAGGTGCAATAATTGTTATTCTTGGAGGCACACAAGAACTTTCTTTCCCAATTTATCAAGCAATCTCTAATCATCATAAAAGCCTAAGCATTTCATTTATTGATTCCCGCTTAGATCTTGAAAATGAAGAAGATTTCAGCTCAACAAATTACCTTTATAAATTTTTTAGCGAACCACTGGAAAAAGTTTTTAATATTAGCTTGCTAGGTTATCAAGGGTATTTGACTGATCATAAGCAACTAGATGTTTTTTCCAAAACAAATCACGAGGCGCTTAGATTAGGTTTTGTTCGTGGAAATATCCGAGAGGTTGAACCCACCCTTCGTGATTCTACTTTTGTGAGCTTTGATTTAAGCGCTATAAGATACTCAGATTGTCCTGGAAATATATATCCTTCGCCCAATGGACTTTATGCAGAAGAGGCTTGCCAGCTAGCACGATACTCGGGATTAAGCGATAAAACCAGATGTTTTGGTATATTCGAATATAACTCTGATTCCGACCCCTCTTCTATGAGCGCACATTTATCGGCTCAGCTAATTTGGCACTTTATCGAAGCTTGCTCACAACGACGAAACGAAATACCAGAAAATTTAATAGATTTTAAAAAGTTTATTGTTGATAGTGGTACCCCAAGAATTGAGATGGTTTTTTATAAAAGCCAACTTTCTGATAACTGGTGGATGGAAATTCCAACAAATAACACTTCTCTCTTCCCTGAGCAAAAGGTTATAGTTGCTTGTTCTTATAATGATTATACAAATGCAAGTAAGCAAGAATTACCCGAAAGGTGGATTAGAATTTATAATAAACTAATCTAGTACCTTAAATCTTGCTGTTCAAGTAAATTTTTCGATTTTTTTTAAAAAAAGGATGAAAAAATAAAGTAATTCAATAACTTTATTCTGCAAAAAAAAGTATAAGCCAATACTTTTTCATTCAATTATCAACATATTATTGTTAATAAAATTTGTAAGGAATCAATATTTTTATTTACTTTACCTTTCGGTTGAACCATTTTTAGTGAGGTATAACAACATGCGATCAAAGAAATCTGTTTTGACCCTTTTTTCTATTGTGTTTTTGTCTGCTGCTTTTGCGCAGCAGGATCCACAGTTTTCTCAGATCATGTTCAACCAAATGTCTATAAACCCTGGCTTTGCTGGAAGTAGTGAAATGATCAATGTAAATGCGATAAACCGCATTCAGTGGGTTGGTTTTGATGGAGCCCCAACTACAACAGCACTAAGTATAAATTCACCAATATCCCCTTTTGGGTTTAAAAGCGGAATTGGATTGAATATTTTAAGTGACAACCCGGGGTTCAATAAAGATCTTGGGCTTAGTCTTTCCTATGCAGCAAGATTTAAAGCAGGAAAAGGAATGTTAGGTGTTGGGTTAAGCGGCGGATTTATCAATAACACAATTGACCCAAAATGGAACTATCCAGATGTTAGTGGAGATGATGCTATTCCTCCTCAAGAAAAGGAGAGCAGTATGAATTTCGATATGGGTTTTGGGATGTTTTACAATACCGAAAATATGTACTTTGGAGTTTCAGGAGTACATTTAAGTGGGACAAAAATGAATAGTGCTAAAAAAACGGCTTACTATACTCGTCAGTTTTACCTAACTGGTGGTTATACACTTAATCTGCCAAACCCATCATGGCAATTTAACCCATCGGCTTATGTACTAACTGATTTATTTTTGTCACAAATTTCATTATCTGCCAACCTCAAATACAATAAAAAATTCTGGGGAGGCGTTTCTTATCGTATGGGAAGATTAGGAGAGGCAATTACAGGGATGATAGGATTTGAACTTTTTAATGGACTTAAGGTAGGATATGCATACGAATTTTCTTTACGTGAAATAAGTAGTTATAATGATGGTTCACATGAGTTTATGCTAGGATATTCTTTCAGTTTAAAGAAAGAACGTCCGCCTCAACAATATAAAAGCATAAGATTTTTGTAAACCTTTAAAACTGAATTCAAAAAAAATTACGTTATTTGCTAAATAAACGGAGTGTTATGAAAAAGCTTCTAATTTTTAGTGTCTTTATTGCCTTTCTGAGTAGTTGCGGTCCCAGCCCACAAGGAGAACTTGTTGGAGTAGAGGGAAGAAGAGGATACTCGGAGCCCAATCCATATAATATGGTGTTTGTACCCATGGGATCATTTACCATTGGCGGCAATGATCAGGATGTTGCATGGGCAATAAACGCTCCTGCAAAAACCATTTCGGTTGACGCATTTTGGATTGACCAAACTGAGATTACAAATAATCAATATCGGCAATTTGTTTACTACGTTCGTGATTCTATTGCTAGAAGAAAACTTGCCGAACAAAATGATGAGTTTGCCATCTCCGAAGATCAATTTGGTAATCCAATAGATCCTCCAACACTTAACTGGGAGGTTCCTATTGATCCTACCGATGAGGGACAGGCTGAAATCCTTAAGGAGATGTATTACTCCAAGGAAGAAAGTTTTTATGGTAGAAAAGAGATTGATACAAGAAAACTTGATTATGAATACTTTTGGATTGATCTAAAACAGGCAGCAGCAAAGCATAATAGATACAATTTCGAAACCCAGAGTTATGATAAAGGGGAAATTGTAAATAATATGGGTGTAAATGTAAAAGTAACCGATCGTTCATCATTTATAATCCGAGATAAAGTTAACGTATACCCCGACACATTATGTTGGATAAGCGATTTTTCATATTCTTACAATGAACCTTACACCACTACCTATTTTTGGCATCCATCGTACGATAACTATCCTGTTGTTGGTGTAACATGGAAACAAGCAACAGCTTTCTGTATATGGAGAACTGAATTATTCAATAAATACATGATTTCACAAGGTCTTCCTGGTTCAAATGAATACCGTTTGCCAACAGAGTCTGAATGGGAATATGCAGCACGTGGAGGTCTTGATCATAGCATGTATCCTTGGGGTGGTCCTTATACCCGTAATGCTGAAGGTTGCTTCCTTGCAAACTTTAAACCACTCCGTGGTAATTTAGTGGACGATGGTGGATTTATACCTCTTGCTGTTGGAAGCTATGAACCAAATGATTATGGTATCTACGATATGGCAGGAAACGTTGCAGAATGGACTGCAAATGCATATGATGAGAGTGCTTACTCATTCATGCATGATATGAATCCTGACTATAAATACAACGCAAAACCAAATGACCCCCCTGCTTTAAAACGAAAAATAATTCGTGGAGGATCATGGAAAGATATTGGATTTTTTCTACAAGTAGGAACTCGTACTTTTGAATATCAAGATACGGCTAAATCGTATGTTGGATTCCGTTGCGTAAAATCATATTTAGGCGGTAAGTAAAGTGCATTTAATGCTATAAAACTTTAATAACTAAACACCATGGGATTTAATATTTCTGAAATAGTCCAAGGATCAGGTTGGAAAAACTTTATGAAGTATCTCTATGGATGGGGTGCTTCAATAGTAATCCTTGGAGCCATGTTCAAAATCCTTCACCTAAAAGGTGCTGGCGGAATGCTTATGATCGGGATGTCGATTGAGTCAATCATCTTCTTCTTCTCTGCATTCGAGCCAATACACGAAGAGGTTGACTGGACTCTCGTTTACCCTGAACTCGCAGGTATGTCGGACGAAGAAGAACTTCGAAAATACAGAAACGATGCCTCTACAAGACATGGCGGGGGCGGCGGATTAGATGCCGATTCCATTAAGGAAATAATTACTAGCGTTCTTGCTACTTCTGGAGGAGGTCAAGCAGGTACTGCTGCGGTTGCTCCAGTAGCACAAACACAGCAGGTAGCAGGTGGTGTTCCAGGAGCACTCGTTTTTACCGAGAAGTTTAATAAAATGCTTGAAAACGCTGAAATCGGACCTGATCTTTTCGATAAGGTAAGCCGTGGATTAAATAAACTTAGCGATACTACGAATAAATTAGCAGATGTTTCAAATGCTGCGGTTGCTAGTAATGATTTTGCTGAAAAGATGAAAAAAGCATCTGAATCTGTGGGATCATTTACTGATAACTATTCAAAATCAGGACAAGTTCTGACCGAATCAATAAATATTCTATCCGAGAACTACCAAAAAACTGCTGGTATCGTTTCTGAAAGCGGCCAAGAGTTTATGAGTGGTGTAAATAAGTCGGTTGAGAACCTACAAGGTCAACTTACAAAAGCGGGTGAAGTTGTTAGTTCTCGAATCACTGAGTCCGGAAATAAAGTTGCTACTGATTTAAGTTCTGCTGCTAACGGATTGGTTGTAACTTATCAACAACTAGCGGAATCAATGAAAGCTAGTGGAAATAATATTAACCAAGGTAGTGGTGGATACCAAGAACAACTTGAAAAGTTGAATAAAAATATGTCTGCCCTAAATGCTGCTCACGAATTACATTTACAGCAAACTAACGAACGTTTAAAAGAAGCTGAAAAAGTATACTCTGGAGTAGATGGTATGATGAAAAAAATCAACCAATCGGTATCTGACACTGAAAAGTTCAGTCAAGCACTTGAACTGCTTAATAAGAATATATCAGCATTAAATTCAGTATATGGTAATATGCTTTCGGCAATGAATGTTATGTCGAATGGCAAATAATACTTTAGACTCATAAGTCGATGGCTCACGGAAAAGAAACACCCAGGCAAAAAATGATCGGCATGATGTACCTCGTGCTGACCGCTATGCTTGCATTGAATGTAACATCAAGTGTTCTTGATGCCTTTGCCCTTATTGATAATGGGTTATCTCGTACTACTCAAAACTATCGAATCAAGAATGAGAAGCTTTACACTCAATTTGAAAATGCTTACACCCTAAACAAGGTTAAAGTAGGGCCTTGGAAAAATAAGGCTGACGAAATTAAAAGTAAAGCAAAGGAAATTATTGACTACGTTCAGGGTTTAAAAAAGGAAGTAGTTATTGCTGGCGAAGGCTCTTCTGAAACCCCTGCTATTAAGGGAGAAGAGGTTTTGTGCGATTTCGTTGAGAATAAAAGCGACCTTGATAAAGGAGCAACTATTCTAATTAATGGAGGAAAGGCAACTGAATTAAAGAAAAAACTTATTGGATTCCGCGAATATTTGGTGAGTATAATTGATTCTCAAAAAGCTCAACAATTGATTGAGTCTATAAATGGAATTTTGAATACAGATAATCCTCCTCCAAAAGAGGATGGCGAAGCTAATACATGGGAGAGTTCAAGGTTTGAACATATTCCACTTATTGCTGTAATTCCTCAGCTAACAAAGGTTCAAGTTGACGTACTAAACTGCGAGGCAGAGGTAGTTAACTATCTATTACAACAGGTTGGTGCAAATGATTTTAAATTCAATGTACTAAAAGCTACTGTAATTCCAACCTCAACTTATGTTATACAAGGAAATGATTTCAAAGCACAAGTTTTCTTGGCAGCATCGGATACTACTAAACAACCTGAAATTTTAATCTGCAGTTACGATTCTACTTATAATAAAGAATCTGGAGAATACGATTATAATGTTGCAAAGGGTAGTGGTTCTAACACAATTCCTGTTTCTAAATCTGGTATTGGTATTTATACTGCAAAGGCAACAAAACTTGGAATGAACTTCTGGTCTGGTTTAATTCAGATGACTGCTCCTGATGGTTCTGTAACTCGTAAACCTTTTAAACATAAATATGAAGTTGCTTCTCCAAGTGTTGTAATTTCTCCTTCAAAAATGAATGTTTTGTACTATGGAGTAGATAATCCTGTAGAAATATCTATCCCAGGTATTTCCATGGACAAAATTTCAGCAACAATTAGTAAAGGATCTATAACAAAAACAGCAACAAATTATATTGTTCAACCAGGAGAAGGAATTACATCTTGTGATATAACTGTTTCAGCGGTTATTGATGGAGTTAAAAGAAACATGGGATCGAGAAACTTCCGTATCAAACAGGTTCCAAACCCAAACCCAAGAGTAAGTGGAATAAGTGGGAAAACTGTTGCTAAAAACGAACTAGCTGCTGCGCTTGGTGTGATTGCTGAAATGCCAAAAGATTTTGATTTTGATATGAAATTTACTGTAACAGGTTTTACTTTGGCGGCAACTTCGGGCGGATTTAACCTCGAAGAATCGTCAAGAAATCAAATGTTTACAGAAGCACAAAAAAGAATCTTGAATAATCTCCGCTCTGGTAACGTAGTAAGTATAATCAATATAAAAGCGGTTGGCCCAAAGGGAGATCCTCGAGAACTTAACGATTTAGTAATTAAGATAAAATAATCACATTATATGAGAAGATTAGTGATTTTAGTATCCGGTGCAGTACTGTTTTTTCTGTCTTTTAATGTATTCGCACAAGACCAAAAGAAAGAATCTTTGGTTATGGATGATATCTACGTTCGTGAAACAATGCCTCAGCGTATCCCTGTGCCTTACCCCTATCTTAGGGAGTCTGATATGATGTGGACAAAGGTAGTTTGGCGTATTATTGACCTTCGTGAAAAAATTAACCACCCTTTATACTATCCAACTCAGTTAATGCAGGATAGAGTTAGCTTTGTTCAACGATTAGTAGATGCTATTAAGTATAATGAGATTAGTGCTTACGACCCAGCAGTCGATGATGAGTTTACCACCCTTCTCTCATACAATCAAGTTTTACAGAACTTTGATGCTCTAGATAAAAGCAAAACACAACAAAGTCTTTTCAGTGGTCTTGATACAACAGTTACAGTAAAAGGTGAAATTCGTTGGGGAGATGTAAAAGAATTACTTGTTAAAGAAAAATGGTATTTTGACAAAAACTACTCTACTTTACAAGTTAGAATAATTGGCATTTGCCCAATCCGACACTCATTTAGAACCCTTCAAACAGGTAGTGGCGAGGAAGAGGCAACCGGTGAACTAACTCGTACACGCTTATTTTGGATTTATTTCCCCGAGGCTCGTAAGGTATTAGCGAATACTGCTGTATTTAATACTTTTAATGATGCACAAAGAATTTCATTTGACGATCTTTTCTTTAAACGTTATTTTAACTCATACATAGTTCAAGAATCTAACGTATACAATAACAGAAGGATTCAGGAGTATACATATGGTGGTGTTCCAAATCAACAAGAATCTGATAGAATCAAAAATGATATTTTCACGTTCGAGCATGATCTTTGGGAATACTAAACCAATAAATACATATTAAAAAAGGCTGCGAGATTTCGCAGCCTTTTTGTTTTTATCCTTTTTTTAATCTAGATGTATTTATCTCCCTTTTCTAACATAACATCATTTACAATTTTCTTTATCTCCTGTTCATCCTTCATCCTACAAATTAAGAGGATATCATCCGATTCAACTACTATGTAATCATCTAGACCTTGTAAGACAATTAATCTTCTATCGGGAACATTAACAATCGTATTTTTAGAATCATAAAGCATTACGTTTTTGCCATTAACTGCATTATTATTTTTATCACGATTTGAATGAGCATATAGCGAACCCCATGTACCCAAATCGGACCAGCCAAATTCTGAGCATATTACGAAAACATTCTCCGCTTTTTCCATGATCCCATAATCGATTGAAATATTTCGACATTCGGAGTATGCTTGTTCAACAGCTTTCTGCTCATTAGGAGTATTAAACTTTGTGGATGCGTCATTGAAAAGCCCGTCTACCTCTGGAAGGTGTTTTTCAAAAGCTTTCATTATTGAATTCAATGACCAGATAAATAACCCTGAATTCCAATAAAACTCTCCACTATCAACAAAAACTTTGGCAATTTCAATATTTGGCTTTTCGGTAAATGTTTTAACCTTTTTAAGGTTTGGTATATGTTTATCGGGAGCAGAGCCAACCTGAATGTAACCATAACCAGTTTCAGGACGACTAGGTTTAATACCAAGAGTTAGTAGAGCATCATTCTTTGCAGCAAAAGCAATTGCACTATTTATAGTATCAACAAATTTATCCTCATTAAGAATAAGATGGTCACTTGGAGCAACAATAACGACTGCATTTGGGTTTACTTGTTTTATCTTATGGTTAGCAAATGAAATACAGGGTGCTGTGTTTCTTCGCATCGGTTCTAATATAACCTGGCTGTCCGAAATTTCAGGGAGTTGCTCTAGAACTATGTTTCGATATATTTGACTTGTAACAATGATAATATTCTCAGCAGGACAAATTCTATTCATTCTCGAAAAAGTCTGCTGTAATAATGTTTTTCCTGTCCCCAGAATATCAATAAATTGTTTTGGTTTAGAAGTACGACTTAGTGGCCAGAAACGACTTCCAATCCCTCCGGCCATTATTATACAGTATATATCTTTATTCTCCATTTTTGAGATTTCATAATTTGTATGCAAAGGTAATAAACAATTTTGGGTTATAAGCCTCCTTTAAAATCTAAGAAAATTTAGCCTTTTAGGGAAGTTATCCATTTATAAATAGCTAATTTTATTGGTTTTGATACCAACAATAAAAAAACTGAACTACCTTTGCTCGCTATGAGACTATTTCAGCTTATCGGTTCGTACTTTCTTCTTTTGGGAAAGGTTTTTTCTAAACCCGAAAAGAAAAGAATTTACTATAAGCAGACCATAAAAGAGATTGAAAAATTAGGATTAAACTCTATTGGCATTGTCGCTATTATTTCAGCTTTTATGGGTGCTGTAATTACTATCCAAACAGCATACAATACTGAAAATCCATTCCTCCCATCCTATTTAATAGGCTTAGCGGCTCGAGATAGCATCTTACTAGAATTCTCATCAACAATTGTGGGGTTGATTCTTGCTGGTAAAGTGGGCTCAAATATTGCTTCTGAAATTGGAACAATGAGGGTTACTCAGCAAATTGATGCGCTTGAGGTAATGGGGGTTAACTCTTCTAGTTATTTAATTCTCCCAAAAATTATTGCAACAATGCTTTTTAATCCATTCCTTACCATGCTTAGTATAGTGGTTGGGATTATTGGAGGTTGGTCGGTTGGAGTATTCACAGGTGTTGTAACCACTCAAGAATATATCGATGGAATTCAATATGCTTTTATTCCATTCTATATAACATATGCACTTATCAAAACCGTTGTATTTGCATTTCTAATTACCACCATTTCTGCTTTTCATGGTTATAATGTAGAGGGTGGCTCTCTGGAGGTTGGTCGGGCAAGTACAAGAGCCGTAGTAGCAAGTAGTGTAGCTATTCTTCTTTTCAACCTAATATTAACCCAACTGCTCCTCTCATGATTAGTATTGTTCATGTTTCAAAATCATTTGGTGAGCATGCTGTGCTCAAGGATATTAATGCAACCTTTGAGAAGGGAAAAACTAACCTGATCATAGGGCAAAGCGGTTCTGGAAAAACAGTGCTTCTAAAATGTATTGTTGGTCTATTTGATGTTGACGAAGGAGATATCCTTTTTGGAGATATCCTTTTCAATAAGATACCTTTCAGAGAGAAAAAGGAGATCCGTAAAAAAATAGGAATGCTTTTCCAGGGCGGAGCCCTTTTCGACTCTGCTACCGTTGAAGAGAATGTAATGTTTCCTCTGGATATGTTCACTACTATGACTTTAGAGGAAAAATTGGAACGTGTAAATTTCTGTCTAAAACGAGTAAACATTATCAATTTTAATCACCTCTATCCTGCTGAAATAAGCGGTGGTATGCAGAAAAGGGTAGCCATTGCTAGAGCAATTGCCCTAAACCCCGAATTCTTGTTCTGTGATGAACCCAACTCCGGTCTAGATCCAAAAACCTCCATTCTGATTGATGAACTAATAAAGGAGATTACCGAAGAGTACAACATTACTACCATTGTAAATACTCACGATATGAACTCGGTGATGGGTATTGGCGACAAAATCATATTTATTTATGAAGGCAAAAAATGGTGGGAGGGTACTAAGGAAGATGTGCTTGTTAGCGATAACAAAGAGTTTAATGATTTTGTGTTTGCTTCCGCCTTAACACGTAAGATCAAAGCTTATCTATAAGAAGATTACAACATAAATATATTAAAAAAGCCCCTTGATTCAGGGGCTTTTCTTACTTTAAATCAAGCTACTTTCCAATCTCAATCTCCATTTTCATGGTAACGGTTTTACCGTTTTGTTGAGCTTGTATTAAGTAATCGCCTGTTTTTAGATCCTTAATTTCAACCTCTTTTTCAGTAGATCCATTTGCGTTATCTAGCTCATCGGAAAATATTGTCTTTCCTTCTTTATCCACAATTGTAATTTTAACCTTACCCCTCTCCTCCCCATTAAATCCAATTGTATATTTATCTTTATCCTTGCCAGAAATAAATGATATTGATTCAGGTGATAGCCGTTTCGTCTTATCTTCCTTTGCTAAACCTGCCTTTTGAAGCGTTTTATAATCATCATTTGAAAGATTTGTAAGCTCAATCTTTGTTTTACCATTATCGTTAATAGTAACAAACACTTTTACTGTCTTTTCATTATCACCATCATTATTTATGTAAATCCTTTTCCCCTTTTTGCTGTTTGGTGACATAATAATTACATTATTTTGATTGTCTCCATCTGAGTTAATGGTTGATTGAAGGGTATATTCCTTTTCTTTATCATTATCTAAAGAGTCACTTATAACATATGCCATTTGATACGCCTTTCGTTGCTTTTCAAATTGTTTTCTAAACTTATCTGAATGCCTTGAAAAACCATAATAATGGTTACGCTTTGAACTGTTGTCTCCAAAAATAATCACATCACCCTTGCCGTTAGTTTTAAAGTCTTTGATCTTATCCTTTTCAACCTCTTTCATATTCCATTTACTCGGATCGAAATTGCCGTTCTCCAAATCTTCTAACATTTTATTCAGATCGTCATTCTTGCCAAACCCTTTCTCATTATAATACATCTTCATGCCGTTTACTGCAGAATCTGAAAGGAAAATATCAAAATCATTCGGGAAATCAGGAGTTACCCACATTGCCTCATCCATATCAAAATCGGGCATTGGTGGAATTGGAATATGGCTTGGTGCAATTACCTTTATCGCATAGCATAATGAATCCATTTTATTGCGCTCTGCCTCAATTTTTATTTGCAACGATTTTGTAAGGCTATCGATACGAGCATTATCAATATCCTCAAGGATTATATGTTTATCGCCTGAAAGGTTGATTTCCTTAACAACATGTTCCCCTTTATCGTCAATTTCAATAATTCTAACTATTTTCTTTTTATTCTGCGCTAACGTGTTATTAGTTGTAATACCTATTACGGCAAAAACCATAAACAGGTAAGTCATTTTTTTTAATAGAGTAATTGATTTCATAGTTATGCTTTTTTTGATTTCTGAGACAAAGCTATTGCGTTTTACTACGACTTTTAGCTAACATCCAGCTAAAACCAGCTAATGAAATGTTAAAGTTATCGGGTTGATTATTTGCTTTTTGTACTTTTGAGACATGAATCGTTCCAAAATTTTTTTGATTACTGCCTTAATGGGTTTATCGCTAACCGGAATTACGCTAATGCAAGTGCATTGGATGCGAAAAACTATTCGTTTAAATGAGGAGAACTTTGATAGAACAGTGAATGAGGCATTAAATACGGTTGTTGCAAAACTTGAGAAGGAGAAAGATATCAAATTTTCAGCACCCTACAATTTTCCATTTTGGCATGGAGGTTCCGAAACACTTACGCTTACAGATTCAATACAAATAACAGAAAATTCTAAAGAAAAACATAAGTATATAAAATCCCAAGCAACAGCCCATGGTGGTTTTTTTACTTACAAAAACAGCTATGGTTTCAAGGTCAAAGGTTACAATTCTGATCAAGATTCCAGTAATGAAACAAGCCCTGAATTTAATTACTTCGATGATGAATTTCCTGTCGATTCGCTTAACCCAATGTTTGATTCAATAAGAGATTTAGAACTATATAATGTAATTAAGGAGCCAACTCAAATAAACGTAGTTTGGACAAATGTGAATCCTCAGAATAGTAAAATGAAAGTCGTTAAAACCGACTCAATAACCAAAATAATTGTAATTACAGACAATAGTATAGATACTGTCAATTATCCCGAATTAGTTAACGTTAACGTACCTCCTCCCCCGCCAATTCCTAAATTACAAAAAAATAAAGAGAGTTTGGTTGTGCACAATAATCGTACAACCTTAACAGTCCAGGATTTTGAAAAGTATGCACAAGCGGTTGAAAAGAAGCTAAAGCAAAAACAAGAGGTTGTTGAATTAAGTGTAAAACATCTTGAAGAGAAAGAAAAAAAACAACAGCAAGCTATTATGCAGCTGGTTTACGAAATGAATGCTCGAAAAACCAGTTTAAAGGAGAGAATTGATACCGCTGAACTTCATAACCTTCTTGCCCATGAACTAAAAAATAAAGGTGTTCTCTCACCCTTCGAATTTGCATTAGTTACCAAAGATACTACTAAAAAAGAGGTGTTTGCAACAACAATGTTTAACCAAATCAACAATAAATCTACTTACTCGGTTAGGTTGTTCCCAAATAATTTTGTTCCGCTAAACGATTTCCTTGAGGTCAAGTTTATGGGGAAAGGAAGTGCAATCTATAAATCGGTGATCCTTCCTATTGCTGCTTCGTTTTTCTTTACATTGATTGTGTTACTTACTTTCGCTATAACTCTAGTAACTATCATTAAGCAGAAGAAACTGGCTGAGATGAAAGCCGATTTCATCAACAATATGACTCACGAGCTGAAAACGCCAATCGCTACTATTAGCTTAGCTTCCGACTCCATTGATAATCCCAAAGTTGTTGACAAACCTGAGTCAGTTAAGTATTTTACTTCTATTATCAAGGAAGAGAACTCGAGGATGAATAAGTTAGTTGAAAGTGTTCTCCAAACTGCAAGACTTGAGCGAAAAACGCTAAAACTTAACCTAAAAGAGGTAGACATTTCTCATCTAATTGAAAAAGTTGCCGACCAAATGGTAATTCAAGCAGAATCAAAAGGAGGCTCAATTCTGTATGAAAAACCTGATGGCGATGCTACAATGGTTGCCGATGAGAACCTAATGGAAAATGTAATTTTCAACCTAATTGATAATGCGGTTAAGTACTCTTCATCTCCAAGGGTATTGGTAACACTCAAAAAACTTCCCGGAGGAATCTCTATCTCCGTCCAAGATAATGGTATTGGCATGAGTCGAAGCGAACAACAAAGGGTGTTTGAAAAATTTTATAGAGTTTCGCAGGGTGATGTACATAACATTAAAGGGTTTGGGTTAGGGTTAAGTAATGTAAAAGAGATTACCGAACTTCACGGAGGCATTGTTCAGCTTCGAAGTGAACTTGGAAAAGGAAGTACGTTCACCTTATTTTTCCCAAATAAACAGAGTGGCAATGATCAAAGAGGGTAAAATATTTTTGGTTGAGGATGATTTAAACTTTGGTGCAGTACTAAAAGCTTACCTTGAGCTAAACGATTTTGAGGTAGTTTTAGTAACTGATGGTGCTCGCGCACGTTCGGTTTTTAAACCCAAAGAGTACCATCTGTGTGTGCTTGATATTATGCTACCCAACCTCGATGGATACGAATTAGCTTCGTTTATTCGTGCAACTGACCCTCAAGTACCATTCGTATTCCTAACAGCAAAATCGCTGAAGGAGGATGTTGTTAAAGGATTCGACTTGGGTGCCGACGATTATATAACTAAGCCTTTCGATTCCGAAGTGCTTCTACTTAAGATAAAGGCTATTCTACGTAGGAACGATCGAAACTCAACTCCGATTCCTATAGAAACTATTATCAATATTGGTGGATTTTCATTTGATACCAGCGCGAGAACCCTTTCGATTGGCGAGAAAACGCATAAACTCTCGCCCAAAGAATCGGAACTTCTGGAACTCCTTTGGAAAAATCAAAACAGAGTTTTGAGTAAGGCCAAAGCGCTTGAAAAGCTTTGGGGTGATAACAACTACTTTACGGCACGCAGCATGGATGTTTACATTTCTAAATTACGAAAATACTTTATCGACGATCCTCGGGTTGAATTAATAACCGTTCATAGTAGTGGGTTTATTCTAAGGATTCAATAACTCTTTTCAGTAATTGAGATGCTTCACTCCGTTCAGCATGACAATTAGTGTCATTCTGAGTGTTAGCGAAGAAACTCTTTAGGGTTCGATGAAAGCAATCTATTCAGTGACGGGTGACAAGTGACAAGTTACAGGTTGTTAAGTAACTCTTTAATCTGCTCAATCTTACTATCCCTTTCAGCAGAAAACGTTTTATCCTTGCTTTTTATGAAACGCAGCAATTCTAATGTTTTAGAAAGATTTTTCTGCTTTGTCTCTGAATATTGATTTAGTATAGCATCATTGTATAATAACTCTGCTAGCATATTGATCTTGGCAATAGAATCTTTGTCCTTCCCGTCTCCTAAAAATTGAATTATTGTATTAACATCATTCTCATAGAAAAAGGAACTATCCTTCTTAAGGTAATCAAGGTACATGCCTTTAAGCTGTTGCTGCACATCCTCAATCTTCTCCGCCTCAATATTGTTAACCAGCTTATGAAGGGCATCATAAAACTGTTGCAGAATCCGCATTATGTAATCGCGCTGGAGCATTCTTTTTTTCGATGTTTTAGTAAAGGTAGGTATTAAATCATTTCTTCATCATCTCATCCCTTTTGGGTTTATATAAAACTCCCTCGTTCCAGTTTGGGAATTTATCGGTTTGGCTTAGCTTATAGCCTACCTCAAAGTAAATCTTTATATCCTCAACCATTCCATCAAACACCCAAAGGTTAGGATTATAGTTGTCCGATGGTTTATGGTAGTTTTTATAGATAGAATCGCATCTTGCATCAACCTCTTTTTGCTTTTCCTTATCCAACAAATCGCCCCCCGAGGTTAAGTTAATTGTTGGCACGCCAACTTTTGTGAAGCTGAAATGATCGGAACGATAGTAGCCTCCAGCCGATTGATCTTTCTGGAATGAGGCGTATCGTCCATGCTCTTTTAGAACCTCTTTGGCATAATCATCCAACTCAGAGAATCCGTACCCAGATATATTCATATCTTTGGTTATCCCAAATACATTTAGCGCATCCATATTAATAACAGCAACGGTTTTGTTAAGCGGGTAGATTGGGTTTTCGGCATAGTACTCACTACCCAATAAACCCTGCTCCTCGCAGGTGGTTGCCATTATTAGAATTGATCGGCGAGGCTTAACCTGCTGATTCATATATGCTTTTGCAACCATAAGCAGTGCGGCAGTTCCTGTTGCATTATCGAGCGCCCCATTTAGTATCGAATCGCCTTTGAACTTGTTATTAATCCCAAAATGATCCCAGTGCGCAGTGTAAATAATGTACTCATTGGCCAAATCGGTTCCGGGGATTAGCGCAACAACGTTATGCGATTTCTCAATCTTAGTTTTATTCTTGAAATTGATTGAAGCCTTCAAACCAAGATCAATGGGTTTAAACCCAACCTTTGAGGCATCTTTAACCTCCTTTTCAAAATCTAACCCTGCTAAACCAAATACCTTTTTAGCCCCGTCGCTTGTGATCCAACTCTGAAACTTCATTCCCGATTGGGTTACGATATTATTTGCCAAATAGAATCGTGGGCCAACCCAACTGTTCTGAACAACACCCCAAGGGTAAGATGCCGGTTCTGTTTGATGGATAAGGACTACCCCAGTAGCACCCTGACGGGCAGCCTCTTCGTATTTATAAATCCAACGACCATAATAAGTCATATTCTTGCCATGGAAAAGAGTACTGTCATAATAACCGGGATCGTTAACCAGTGCAATAACAATTTTACCTTTTACATCAACATCTTTGTAATCGTTCCAGCTGAATTCTGGAGCATTAATGCCATAGCCAACAAAAACAAGATCGGTTTTTGAGATATCAACCTTTTCAGCAGACAAAGGTGTTCCTCCTATAAAATCATCAAAATAGTTAAACGCTAATTCCTTTTGACCATTACTAACAAAGAGTTTCATGCTTGGATCGGCTGAGTTTTGAATCAGCGGAACCTCCTGAAAGAAACTATCCCCATTACCCGGTTTTGCACCTAGCTCTTTAAACTGTTCGGCTAAATACTTTATGGTCCGTTCCTCTCCTAACGTTGAAGGGAAACGACCTTGAAAATCATCAGAGGCAATCACCGAAATCCATTTCTTTAGATTTTCTTGGTTTATTTTACCAGGATTCAAATCCTTCACTTTTGTATTGTCATCACATGATGAAATATATGCAACAAGAAGACCAACTAACAGCGGGTTTATGAATTTTAATTTCATATAATTATTCTTTAAACAAGATATTTTGTTAGAGTAAAAGAAGAAGGAATAGTTTAAACAAATAGGCCTAATTTGCCTTGTTATTATGTCATCCTGAGCAGCAAGAAACCCTTTAGGGTTCGATGAAATCAATCTATTCCATTATATTATAGATGCTTCACTTTATTCAGCATGACAAAATGCCAATAAATACTGAATATCAATGCATTATTCTTATATCGAACAGACGTTAAATAAAGAAATCAATATAATATCTGAGAAAAAAGGGATAAAGATTTCTTGATTGTAATTTTTTATCTTTGCACACTATTAAAATTGATCAGATGAATAATCGTAGAGTCAGAGTTCGTTTTGCTCCCAGTCCAACGGGACCATTACATATTGGTGGTGTTCGTACCGCCCTATTCAACTACTTCTTTGCAAAGCAGCATGGCGGAGACTTTCTACTAAGAATTGAGGACACCGATTCGCAACGTTTCGTTCCT
>Ga0209098_1000463_pt1 | contig 44998 bp, 34 predicted proteins | sample AD_JPNHW1_MetaG_FD_184429 | JGI IMG/M metagenome (GOLD analysis project Ga0209098, IMG submission 184429) | Active sludge microbial communities of municipal wastewater-treating anaerobic digesters from Japan - AD_JPNHW1_MetaG (SPAdes) (version 2) | ecosystem: Engineered > Bioreactor > Anaerobic...
TTTAAAGAAAAATGTTTGAATTTCTTTGATAATATTGACAATTATAAAATCGAATTACTATCTTTAATGACTGAAAATTTTCAGCTCATTCAATCTTGATTTTTTGCAAACCTGTTTTCTTTGAGTAGAAAAGCTGTCGAAGCCATTGAACAATTAACAATTTTAGCTCCACTTGAAGTAGTATCAATAGTTTGACATCCCATTGGTTGAAATTGGCAAAATCCCATTTTTGTAAATGAAATTAATACAATTAAATGAATAATCTTTTTCATGTTTTTATATTATTTAATTTTTAATAATCTTTTTTTCGAAATAGTTATAATTTGTTTTTATTCTCATTAAATATATTCCTGATGATAATGATTGAATATTAATAATGTGGTTAAACTTTTTATATGAATTATTAATGTCTGTTTTTTTTATTAGCTGTCCAAAACAGTTATAAATTTCTATTAACTCTATTGTATTTCCATCCTGTAAGGTTGTAGATATATTTAAAATATTATTCGTGGGATTAGGATATATTTTTAAAAAATGATCATCTATAATTGTTTCATCGATACTATTAATAAAATCACAAGGCAATAATGAATCTTTTTGGTAAGCATAAAATGAATCACTATAACATCTTAAATTTCCTCCTTCATTATGATCAATATAACATAGGTATGGTTCGGGAAGCATATATCCAATGCAACCAAGTTTCTCAACTATAGGACCTGTATATACCCAATCTGAATTTTGATAAGAACTTGTATAAATAATTTTAAATGTGTCATTTTTTATTATTATTATATTTGTGCTATCTACCTTAACTTTCCCAATAGTATCACAACCGCTTTGGCTGTCTCTATTTGTAGCCGCAATTGTCCAAATATCATTAGTATTTGCAAAAAAATCATATAATAGATAAAATTGTCCATATTTATAGTTATAAACTTTACTTCCATTTTGGAAAATATATTCATTCCCAAGTGATACTGTATTATATACACCAGGATAATCATACGAGAATCTGATTTTTTTTAAGACTTTACAAGTATTGCTATTAATAATAGTATCTTTAATATATTCGATTTTTACATATCCAATAGAAGGAGTTATATTAAAATCGTAATACCATTTAGCCCCAACAGGAGCCCATTCTTGAGCATTCATATTATTACAAAATAAAAATGCAGCAAAAAATATAATTTTAAATTTATTTTTCATGTTAAGTTTATTTAAAAATGTTTAGCTTTTAATAATTTTTTCATATGTAATTTGGTTTAATTCATTTGTAATTTTTATTATATAAAAAGCTGGTTTAATTTTATTTATAATTAATTCATAATTATAAAATTTATTCATTTTAATATTTTTTTCAGAATAAACACTTTTGCCATCAGTAGTAAATACTTCGATAGCAGAAATTGGTATTTGAGATTTTATAGTTAATTTATTCTTAAAAGGATTTGGAAATATAAATATAGAATTTTCATTTTTAAATAGTTCATTAACCCCAACCGGATTATATGAAATGATAAAATTCATTGGAAATTGACTTTGCGTTCCCCAACTAAAAAATGGTGCTGGTACGTTATTATCTAAAAGCATATTATATGCTTGAAGTAAAGGATCATTATTTACTAAAAAGAAATAGTCATTATCAATACGGGCACTACTTATACAACCAATTGGAAAAGGTAAAGGTGCATGAAATAAAGAAGTATCCCAACTAATACTTATAGGGTATTGGTAATTTATTGCTTGAACAGAAAGTTGATGTGAACCTAAAAAATCTAATGCACTAACCTTTGTGGTATCCCCATTTGAATTACCTATAAAAACATTAAAATTATTATAATTCATATGGATAGCCCCTTCTCCAAATAATGTATCTACCCCCGAGGAAGTAGCAAGTGTATCCCATATTGCCCAAATAGTATCTTTTGCACCTGTCGCATCTTCAAAAGCAAGCCAGAACTTCCACATTGGCTGTGTGGCATCAAGCAATTTATAAGGAGTTTTGTAATTAGTATTCTGTGCAGTTAAAAAATTGCAGAAAAATAATATTACAATTGTTGTAATTATAATATATTTTATTTTCATTATTATTTAGTTGTAAATATTATCGCTACAAATCTAAATATTTTATTAAACCGCAAAACATAATTGCCTGAAAATAATTATTTTATGCCGTATTTGATATTTTTATATCAATGCATGAATTAGATAAAATGATTTTTGCAAGCGTTAAACAATGAAATTCATAAGAATATATTTTTTACTAAAAATATTTTTCGTGGAAACTGTAAAATATTTTTAAAAAGCAATAGCGAGTTTATAGTTTGCAGGTTTTTTCACTTAGGTGGTAGGGTTGGGTTTATATCTGGTAAATATTTCACTCTTTCAATTTTTCTGATCATTCTATCATTCAATCATCCCATCATTCAATTAAACAATAATTTTCTTTTTACCTGCGTTTTATTAATAGTTAATAACCAATTAATTTTTAAAACTATGAAAACAAATGAAACCGGCCACGCTCCCAAAAAATATCTGAGCAGGAAAAAGCAAAAAGAAAAATAATTTGCAGAAGGCCTTCAGGAAATTTCGTAGTAAAACAAAGTTTGATTTTGTGTGATTGGTAAAGCTAAGAAAACGCTGTTTGAGGAGTAACGATTTTTAATCGTGACGACGAGTTTGTTTTCGGGGTAAAAATCAAACTGTAGCTTTTACAGAAATTTACTGGTAGCCTTGATTTTTTGCTACTTTTTTATCAAGGAAAAAGTAGGTAGCAATAATAAATTATAAACATAAAAAAATAAAACTATGAAAACTAATGAAACCGGCCACGCCAAGAATGTAGCCAATTTTGAACAATTAATTTCCTTTTGTACAGGATATGGTGCAACTTACAACCCCGCTAAAGCAGCTCTTAAACTCACAGCATTAAACACCTTGTTTACTACTGCCCAAACATCACTGGCAACTGTAAAGGACAAGTTTAATGCTTATTCAGTGGCTGTCGATGCACGCGAAATCTTGTTTAACCCTTTAAGTAAATTCACAACACGCGTTTTAAGTGCATTGGAAAGTTCCGAAGTTACAGTGCAAAAAATTGATGATGCGAAAACCATCACCCGAAAAATCACTGGCAAAAGAGCTACACAAAAAAAAGAAATTATGCCCCTTCCCCGTAAACTTTCCGAAACACAACCGGAAGGAAATACTATAAGCGAAGAAATTAAACAAATATCAGCATCGCAAATGAGTTACGATAATCGTCTTGATAATTTTGCTAAACTTATCAATTTACTTTCAACAGAAACAGGCTACATTCCTAACGAAACAGATTTAAAGGTTACAGCATTAAATACAATGCTGGCAAGTATGAAGGCAAAGAATACCGCGGTAATAAACACCATAACTGCATTAAGTAATGCCCGTATAGACCGTAATAAGATCTTTTATAAAGAAAACATTGGGTTATACGATATAGCAATGGATGTTAAGGTTTATGTAAAGTCGGTATACGGTTCAACAAGCCCAGAATATAAAGAAGTAAGTGGAATAAAATTCACTAAAACTGCTTAACTATTTTTTGGTAACAGCCTGCATGTTTTGGTTTTTAACCTGCATGTTTTGGGAAACAAAGGGTTGTGTCATGGAAACAAGCGGTTGTATTCAGGAAACTAAGGGTTACCTTTAGGAAATAAACAACTGTATTTAGGAAACAATGAATTGTGTTTAGGAAATAAAGGGTTGTGTTGCGGAAACAACAAACAATTTTCAGGAAACAAGCAGTTGTGTTCATGAAATAACAAGCTATATTGGGGAAACAACTAAATTTTTTATAGCAACAAACTTGTTTGTAAACGACAAACTGCTCTTAAATCCCTTTCTTATCTAGTAATTCAAAAAATATCTTTCGGTAGGTATCGCCAATAGGAATAAGTTTATCAGAAATTTTAATTCGGTTTCGTTCCACAAATTCTATTTTATCCATAGCCACCATGTACGATTTATGTACCCTTACAAAGTTTGATGAAGGCAGCATTTCTTCCATGGTCTTAAAATTCTGAAGTGTAATAACGCGTCCGGTAGCTGTTTGAATAATTAAATATTCCTTTAATCCTTCAACATAAAGGATGTCTTTAAAATCGACACGCTGCATCCGGTATTCTGTTTTTACAAAAATATAGTTCTTCCCTTCTTGGGCAGGTTCGGCAACAACAACAGGAGGGACAGCTGTTTTTTGTGAAGAAGAAATTTGGTCATAAACTTTTTCAACTGCTTTCAGGAAACGTTCGAACGAAATGGGTTTAAGCAAATAATCCGAAACATCAAGGTCGAAAGCCTGTATTGCATAACGATCGTAAGCGGTAGTAAGGATGATACGTGGTTTTTTCTTCATCACATTTAATAATTGCAAACCGCTAAACCCTTCCATTTGTATGTCGAGGAAAATAAGGTCGATCTCATTTTTTTTAATGAATTCGAGCGATTCCAATCCATTATCAAAAGTTTTCACTAATTCAAGAAAAGGAATTTTTGAAATATAATCTTCCATCTGCATCAGTGCAGGAGGTTCATCGTCGATAGCTATACATTTTATTTTCATTAACTGTAATTTTTTAAACAGTATAAATTTAATAATATTTATGATTGCCAGGGTTTATTGATAATCATTTTTACATTAAAGATTTCACTTTCCTGTTTAATATCAAGTGTATATTTTTTACCAAAAAGCAAATCCATCCTTCTCCGTATATTCTTCATGCTTTGTCCTTCTTGCATTTCATTGTAGTTCGAATTTCCTTCAATAAAATTTTGTGTTTCAAAAAATATAAGTTCATCGTTTACGGTCAGGTTAATAATTATTGCAGGGAAATGATTATCCTTTTTCCCGTGCTTGATGGCATTTTCAATGAAATGAATAAATAACAAAGGAGGGATATTCCTGTCCTTAATATTACCGTCGATAGTAAATTTTACCATTCCCTTTTTTCCCGAAATTAATTCCTGTAATGTGATATAATTCTGTATATGCGAAACCTCAAGTTCAAGCGGTATTTTTGATGTTGCGGCATCATATAGCATGTAACGCATGATTTCGGAGAGTTTGATAATGCCTTCGGAAGTACGTGCAGGATTAATTTTTAAAATGTTGTCGAGTTCACCTAAAGTGTAAAATAAAAATTTTGGATTTATCTGCGACCGCAAAAAAGCCAGTTCTGCATTAACTTTTTGTGTTTCCAGTTCACGGCGTTTTTGTTCTTTTCTAAACCAGTCGATAGTAAACCGAAACAAAGTTCCATAAACAGCATAAATAAAATGATACCAGACAGAACTGAAAAAAATCGAATTGAATGTTGTTTTGCCACAATCCGGTCCAAGTACCCAGTGATATATAGGCAAAATAATATTTGCCATTAACAAAGCATAAGAAACATCAAAAACTACGGCAAGAATAATAAATAAAAAAATGCGGTTCCGGAATATCAACTGTGGCCCAATAAAGAAATAGTAAACATAAAAAACAATAACAAGAAATAATTTTGAAATCATCAGCCTGATGATGATATTCCTGGTTTCTTCATCACTGATATTTCCTATGGTATACGGAATCGTAGTAACGGTGGTGTACAACAACCAGAATAAAAGATGTATCATTACTACGTATTTCCGTTTCATCTGAATTAAATTTTATCAATATTCAATGTTACTATGAACATATCATTTTGTTCATTGCATGTTAATTGGTGTTCCGAACCATAAATCAATTCTAATCTTCGCCGTATATTTTTCAGCCCGAAACCTCCATTTTTTTCAAATGGTTGAGTTGTATTTAAAAGAAAATTTTTAACCTCGAAATTTATTTTTTTCCCGTCAGTAAAAAGTTTGATAAATATTCCAACTCCTTCCATATTTTTTCTTCCGTGTTTAAAGGCATTTTCAACAAAAGGGATTAGCAGCATTGGCGGGATCATTACATTTTCTGTATTTCCAATAATATCGAAATGAACATAATCGGATTCTTTAATCCTTAGTTTTTGTAAGTCAATATAATTTTTTATATAATTTATTTCGTCGGTAAGTTTTACTTTTTCAGCATTGGCGTCATAAAGCATGTAGCGCATAATGTCGGTCAGCTTTGCAATTCCAAAAGATGTTTTATCGGGTTCGCGATAAATAAATGAATTGATATTATTCAGCGTGTTGAACAGAAAATGCGGATTGATCTGCGAACGCAGCATTCCCAGTTCACTAAATATATTTTGCTTTTCCAGTTCTTTTTCTTTTTGTTTTTCAATAAACCAGTTGATCGTTATGCGAAACATGGTTCCCCATAAACCAAAAACAAAAATATAACTGATAAGACTGAAAAACCATCGCGTGTAGTTTATGTCTTCAACAGGACTGATGAACATAAACAATAAAGGCGGATAGAATTTCATTATCAATAATGTGAAAAGGAAAAGAGAAGAGAAGAATATAAGTAGAAATAAAAAAAATCTTTTCTTTATAAGTATACGTGTGATATAAAAATAACTTCCGTAAAAAAACAGCATGCACAAAATGGTCATAAAAAATTCTTCAATAAGTGAATCCTTTATTTCAGTTAGATTATCCCATGTAAGTATTGGAAGGATTTGAACCACGGTGGCTAAAATCCAGAAAGTGATATGCGATAATATAATAGCTCTTTTTTTCATTGCTTATATAAGTAATACGAAGAAATCATTTTTTTAAAGAAAATGCAAGTATTTTCTACAAATACACTTAAATGCTCAATCAACATTAATCATACTTCAATTTAAAAATAGACAATTGCCTTTTTGTACATCGTTGATAAATCAAGCATGCTGGTAGAATAAAGTTGTTTTTGTTTTTTTACGAAAGTAATTTTGAAATAGAAACAGAACTAAAATTATAAAAACAAACAACAAACGATGAACAACAAACATTTTTTAAAACACCTGTAACTTTTAAAAATAACAGTTCGTCATAAGACAGAAAACAGAAAGAAAATAATAACATAAAAACTTAACCCATGAAAAAAAGAATAATAATATCACTGATAAGCCTTATGATAATAAGTGCTACAGGCAGCTTCGCAAATACAACAGCAACCATTGACAGTCCTTCCAAAGTTGAAAAACTTTTAAAGAAAACCATCACCTTCCCTGAGTTTGCAAAGCAGGAAAAAATAGAAGGCGTTGTTTTGGTAAGCTTCACAGTCAATAACGACGGTACATTGAAGATTAACCTCACAAATGAAAGCAGCGAAACATTAAAAAAATATGTAATAGAAAAAATAAAATCAATAAAACTTTTACCCGGAAACAGGGAGCAAGGCAAAACTTATAATGTAAAATTTGAATTCAAGTACGAAAAATAAATTCAGAATCAATTAACCTTAAAATTTTAAAATTATGAAAACAAAAATTATAACCACAGCAATTATATTGTTGATGTCAGTAACAGCAATATTCGCAAAGAATCCTGATTCAGTTACAATGATGCAGCAAACCATAAAAAGTCAAATATCTTATCCTGTAGAATTTATTCAGCAACAAATTCAGGGAAGTGTATTTATTGAATTTACAATAAAAGAAGACGGGAAGATTGAAATTTTAAATTGCAATGCATTTAGTGGCGACCTGATGGTGTACGTAGTTGAAAAACTATCTTCTTTAACACTTGAACCCAGTCCCGAAATGTACGGTGAAAAATACCTGATGCGTTTCGATTTCAAACTGGAATAATTTTCTCTCTATATTTTTTCCTGGCAATGTGTGTTGGATTAAGTGTGAAAGCAGTCCCCGGATACGGGGGCTGTTTTTTAGTAAAGGAACCTTAAAAGTATTAATCGGCTTGTGGATTAAGCCTTTTGAGGTTTGTGCATAAAAGTTTATTTTAAAATATTTTATTTCGAACTTTGTATAAAACATAAAACGTAACACCATGATATTTTCACAATTTAAAAAAGTTTGCATCCTGTCTGTAGCGCTTTGTTTTGTTACATTATATACTATTGCACAAGAAGCAAAGACCCCCGCTAAGATTAAAGTTACAAAATGTGTACTTGATAATGGGTTAACAGTTTTATTGAATGAAGACCATACCATTCCGCTGGTATATGGCGGCGTGGTAACTAAGGCCGGAAGTAAGAACGACCCTTCGGATCATACCGGAATAGCGCACTACTTGGAGCATATGCTTTTTAAAGGTACCGAAGAAATGGGAACAACTGACTTTGAAAAAGAAAAACCTTTCCTCGAAAATATTTATGCTTTATATGATTCGCTTGGGCAAACTGTTGATGAAAACAAAAGAAAAGAAATTCAGAAAAAAATAAATGAGCAATCGCTGAAAGCCGGCGAATACGCTATTCCTATTGAAATCGATAAACTGATAAAAAGTATTGGTGGTTCGGGAATGAATGCTTTCACCGCCGAAGAAATGACATTTTTTTATAACGCATTTCCTCCAAATCAGTTTGAAAAATGGCTTGAACTGTATAGCCATCGTTTTACAAATCCTGTTTTCCGTTCGTTTCAGTCGGAGCTGGAAGTTGTGTATGAAGAGAAAAATCGTTCCATGGATAATTTTGGAATGAAACTTATAGAAACATTTCTCGCGAATTTATACAAGAAACATCCTTACGGGCAGCAGACAGCGATTGGAACCATTGAGCACCTGAAAAACCCGTCACTTAACGCTATGTACAAATTTTATAAAACATATTATGTGGCTAATAACATGGCGCTGGTGATTTGCGGTGATTTTAATACGGATGAGATTCTTCCGATTATAAAAGAAAAATTTGGCACTTGGAAATCAGGCACTGTTCCTGAGTTCCCAAAATATGATGAAAAAGATTTTAACGGACGCGAAGTAGTAGAAGTAAAGCTTACTCCTATAAAGCTTGGTATTATCGGTTTCCGTACAGTTCCTAACGGGAACACCGATGAAGTAGCATTGGATGTTTGTAACCGTATTCTCTCCAATACCGGACAAACAGGGCTTTTAGACAAGCTGGTACTTGACAATAAACTTATGGCTGCTCAATATATTCCGTTGGGGCAGAATAATGATTATGGCGCTTCTGTATTTCTTTTTATCCCGAAAATATTAGGACAATCACTTGAAAATGCGGAACAATTAATCATGAGCGAATTTGATTCATTACGTAACGGGAAATTTGATGATTGGTTATTGGAAGCAGTTAAAAAAGATATTTATACCGAATTCAAATTGAATCTTGAAAATTTTGATAACCGTACAACTCTTATTGCACAAGCTTTTGCTCAAAGCCGCGATATTGATGATTATTTAAATTATCCGGATAAGATTAAAAAAATTACCAAAGAAGATGTGATAAAAGCAGCACAAAAATATTACAACAAAAATTACCTGATTATGCTTTCAAAAATGGGTTTTCCGAAAAAAGAAAAACTCGACAAACCCGGTTACGAGCCGGTAAAACCCAAACAGGATGCAAAGTCGCCTTTTGCTAAAAAATTTGAAACCATGAAAGCAAAAGAGCCTGTAGCTGATTTTGTAAACTTTGGCAGTGATGTTCAGGTTGCTGAATTGGCAAAGGATGTAACACTTTATTACACTCCTAATCCCGAAAATGATATTTATACTTTAAAAATTAAATTCGGCGTAGGGAAATATAAAATGCCACAATTATATTATGCTGCCGAGTTGATGAATTATGCTGGAACAAAAACAAAATCGCTGAATGAAGTGAAAAAAGCTTTTCAGAAAACAGGATGCTCTTATTCGTTTTCATGCGACGATAATTACCTTACTGCCGAGCTTACCGGTATTGAATCCGAACTTAAAGCAGGAGTGATACTTTTACAGGAACTTTTAAGCGAACCGGTTGTTGACAAAGAGAAAATTAAAAATATTGTAGAAGGGGAACAAGCTACACGTAAGCTGGAAGATGCCGATGCTCCGGGCGTTGCACAGGCATTGCTTCAATATGTGAGAAAGAAAAATAATTCTACATTCATCAACAGGCTTTCAATGAAAGAAATAAAAGCCTTGAATGCCGATAGTCTTCTGGCTGTATTTAAAAAAGGATTAACTTATGAAGTGCAGGTACATTATACCGGTAGTCAATATTCATTTGCTGATGTATCAGATATTTTAAAAAGCAGCTTACAATTTCAAAGTAACTTAAAAACTTCCGAATCGCCTGTAGTCATTAATGATGAGGTATATAATGAGAATACGGTATATTTTGTAAATAGAAAAGATGCCGTACAAAGCCAGATATATTTTTATATAAAAGGCGAAGATTACAGCATTGACAAAGAGGCTTATATTGATGCATTCAATGATTATTTCGGCGGAGGATTTTCAGGTCTTGTTATACAGGAGATACGTGAATATCGTTCAATGGCGTATACTGCAGCGGCATCGTATTCCATTCCTATGCTTACAGGGAAGCGTTCAAGTTTTATAGGTTACGTAGGTACACAAGCTGATAAAACGGTTGATGCAATTCAGGTATTCGATAGTTTGATTTGCTTTATGCCCGAAAAGAAAGAACGCATTGAAAACATCCGTAGTTCACTCGTACAGGAAGCATACGCCAGCAGACCCGATTTCAGGGAGCTTACCGAAAAATATTTGAACTGGAAACTTAAAGGCTATATCGAAGATCCTTCAAAATATAAATTGGAAACATATAAAAACCTTACGTTCGATGATATTGTAAAATTTTATAATACCAGCATAAAAGGAAAACCAATTGTAATTTGTATTGTTGGCGATAAGAAAAGGCTTAATATGACTGATATTGCTAAGTTCGGGAAAATTGTGGAAGTAAAGGAGAGCAGTTTGTTTAAAAAATAATATTGATCCGGTAAAACTCATTTGGTATTTTATATTAGCCTCGTTAGAGGCGACATATTGGTAGAAATAAATTTAATAAAAAATAAAGCCCCGTAGGTGGCGAAATTATTTTTATTTACCAATGATTACATGGATTTTCACAGATTGGATTGATTTCAATTTTTGTTTTGAAATTTTCCATCTCTAAAAAATTAAAACATTTATATTGTACAAAAATCAACATACTTTGAAACTCAAAATTGATTTGTAAACAAAATAAAGAAATCTATACATTAAAAAACACATATGTAAAGAAAATTTGTTTTTCTTAACATAATAGCTTTATTTTGTAAAGAAAAGTCAAAAATCTTTACATTATGAACAAAGCTAAAAAATGGAAATTATCAGAACTACCGTTAAACTTTGATATAGAAACTAAAAAAATTTTAAAAAGTTTACCATATGCTCATGCAGCTTTAGCTGAATTAAAAGGCATTGCTACCACCATACCCAATCAAAATATTTTAATAAATACACTGGGCATACAAGAAGCAAAAGATAGTTCAGCAATAGAAAATATTATTACAACCCATGATGATTTATATAAATCAGAACTTAATTTTGATTCTGTAAAATCATTAAATGCAAAGGAAGTTCAGAATTATATTTTAGCATTGAAAAAAGGGTTCAACCTTATTTCCAAAAATAAATTGTTAACCAACAGGATGATATTACAAATCCAGGAAGAATTAGAAAAAAACAAAGCAGGATTTCGTAAATTGCCAGATACTACTTTGAAGAATGCGTCAACCGGAGAAATAATTTATACACCACCACAGGATTATGAAGAAATAAAAAGATTAATGTCAAATTTAGAAAAGTTTATCAATGATGAAAAAATATGTGATTATGATCCATTAGTAAAAATGGCGATTATTCATTTTCAGTTTGAGAGCATTCATCCTTTCTATGATGGTAATGGAAGAACCGGCAGAATAATAAATATCTTGTACCTTATTCTCGAAAACCTGCAAACATTGCCAATACTATATTTGAGCAATTATATCATCAAAAATAAAATAGAATATTATAAATTGCTTCAGGATGTAAGAATGAATAATATTTGGGAAGAATGGTTATTGTTTATGATTAAAGGAGTTGAACAAACATCAAAAGAAACAATAAAATTAATCATTCAGATTCGTGAATTGATGATGAAATATAAACATACTTTGCGCGAGAATTATAAATTTTATAGCCAGGAATTATTGAACAATTTATTTAAGCATCCATATACAAAGATTGAATTTATTGTTAGTGATTTAAAAGTTTCACGAATTACCGCTGCAAATTATTTAAATAAATTAGCAGATGACGGATTATTAAAAAGAAAAAAATTAGGAACCGGCAATTACTATATAAATGAGCCGTTATTTGAATTATTATCAAAAAGATAAATATCAGGATAGTAATATTGTTGATTAAATATTAAAAGTTTTGAAAAAACAATCTACCATAAAACCCACACCAATGCTTGAATTTTTTAAGCCCGATAAAAGCAAAACACTTTTGCTGAAACTTTTTACCAATACCATTTCTGCCGGTTTTCCTTCACCTGCAGAGGATTTTCTTGATAAAAAATTGGACCTGAACGAATACCTGATAAAAAATCCTTCGGCAACTTTTTTAGTAAGAGTGAATGGGAATTCAATGATAGATGCGGGAATATTTAATGGTGATATTCTTATTGTCGACCGTTCTGTTGAAGCTACAAACGGTAGGATTGTGATAGGTGTTATTAATGGCGAATTCACAGTTAAACGAATTATAAAAAGCGGGAAAAAAGTTTTTCTGAAACCCGAAAACGAAAAATTCAAACCCATTGAACTTACCGAAGATATGGACTTTAAAATATGGGGCGTGGTAATTTATACCATTCACAAAACTTGATTTTTTTCTCTGTTTACTTTGTGTAACTCGTAGTATTCTCTGTGGCTAAAAAATTATATCAATAAGAAAAAGAAAATAATTACGGATTTATTTTCGATTCAATTCCATAAGCTCTTTCGTTGCGGCCTTCAATGTAATTAATGAATGATTTATTCACTACTTTATTACCACCGGGTGTAGGATAATTACCTGTAAAATACCAATCACCTTTGTTGTCTGGGCAGGATTCATGCAGGTCTTCAATGGTCTGGAAAATAATTTGCAGATCCGCTTTCACTTCTTTTTCTTTCAGCATAAAAGAAATTTTTTCCGAAACCTGTTCAGCGGTAAATGCTTTGTAAATAAGTTTTACATAATTAACAATTTCTTCTTTCGGAAGAAGTTCCTGTTCTTTACATTTCTTGTAAACTTCGTTGATAATATTATCCTGGCGAGTGTCTTTCAATAATTCTATGGCTGCTTTAAATGCAATAAAATCGCTTAGTTTAGCCATATCAATACCATAGCAATCAGGATAACGTATCTGCGGAGCCGATGATGCAATAATTATTTTTTTTGGTCCGAGCCGGTCGAGCATGCGGATAATACTGTTTTTTAAAGTAGTTCCGCGAACAATAGAATCGTCAAGAACAACTAATGTATCTTTCCCTTTTCTTACTATGCCATAGGTTACATCATAAACATGCGTTACCAGGTCGTCGCGCTTGGTATCCTGGGTGATGAATGTACGAAGCTTTACATCTTTAACGGCAAGTGTTTCAATCCTGGGTTTTAGTTTTAATATTTCATCAAGTTTTTCAGAAGTGATATTACCACTGCATTGCAGAATTTTTTCTTTATGAACTTTTTTACAGAAAGTGTCCAGTTCTTCTACCAGTCCGTTAAAGGCAGTAGATGCGGTATTGGGAATATATGAAAAAACAGTATTCTCAAAATCATAATTGATAGCTTTCAGTATTGCGGGAGTAAGATATTTTCCAAGGTCTTTTCTTTCCTGGTAAATATTTTTATCTGTTCCGCGCGAGAAATAAATTCGTTCAAACGAACAGGCTTTTTTCTCGTGTGGTTCGCGACAACTGACTTCGTTGCATGAGCCATCTTTTTTAATAATGATGGCATTTCCCGGGGTAAGTTCTTTAACTGCTTCAACCGGTAAATTAAAAGCAGTTTGTATTGCCGGACGTTCCGATGCAACAACAACTATTTCATCATTCTTAAAATAAAAAGCTGGTCGGATACCCCACGGATCGCGCATTACAAAAGCATCGCCATGACCAAACAATCCGGCAATAACGTACCCGCCATCCCAATCGCGGCATGATTTGGTAAGGATATGTTGAATATCCATATTTTGCTGAATAAGCGGCGATATCTCTTTTTTTGTTAACCCTTGTGCCCTATATTGTTTAAGCAGATCATCCGTGTGCCCTTCAACATAATGACTTATTTTTTCAAGAATTGTAACTGTATCTGTTGTTTCTACTGGATGTTGTCCCAGGTTTAATAATTTATCAAACTGCTCATCAACATTGGTGAGATTGAAATTTCCGGCAACAGCAAGAGTTTTACTAAGCCAGTTGTTCTGTATTACAAAAGGATGACAACTTTCAATATTATTTTTACCAAAAGTCCCATAACGCAAATGTCCTAAAAATAATTCTCCGGAAAATTCTGTGTTATGTTTCAGCCACCTTGTGTCGTTTAATCGTTCGGGATTTTTATTATAAATTTTTTCTAAAGAATGATTTATATTATCAAATATGTCTTTTATTGGTGTTGATGTGTTTGAACGCAAACGGTCGAGATAATTATATCCGGGATCAACATCAAACTTTACACCTGCAATACCGGCGCCATCCTGTCCACGGTTATGTTGCTTTTCCATTAAAAGGTAAAGCTTATTTAAACCATAGAATGTTGTGCCATATTTTGCAAGGTAATATTCAAGAGGTTTTAACAGCCTGATAAGGGCAATGCCGCATTCATGCTTTATTGAATCGCTCATAGAGGAGGAATTAAGAAGCAAAATTAGAAGATTTTTTCTAAATGACTTCATCAATAGAAATGTATTTTAAAATATTTCAATAAGAATTTTATTAAAATTATATTTTTGCAAAATGATAATTATTGAAAACACATTAGTTTCGGAAAACATCGTGGATAAGAAATTTGTCTGCGATTTATCGAAATGCAAAGGAGAGTGTTGTGTTGCAGGCGATGCAGGCGCTCCGCTTGAAGAAAGCGAACTACCTATTCTTGAAGAATTATATCCTTATTATAAAGAATATCTTACTCCCGAAGGAATTAAAGCCATAAAAAAACATGGATTTTTTGTAGTGGATGATGATAAGGAATTTTTAACTCCTATGGTTAGTAAAGAAAAATATTGCGCTTATGTTTATTATGATGGCGATATTGCAAAATGCGCTATTGAAAAAGCTTTTTTTGAAGGGAAAATAAAATTTCGCAAACCCATTTCTTGTCATTTGTATCCTGTGCGCATAACCCAGCTACGCGATGTTGATGCCGTAAATTACCACCAGTGGGATATTTGTAAGTGTGCCTGTGAACTTGGTGAAAAGAAAAATGTTCCGGTATTTCGGTTTTTGGAAGAACCGCTGAAAAGAAAATACGGTGAAGAATGGTATAGAGCCCTTGAAGCTGCGGAGAATCTAAGAAAATTATAGTGTAACTTTAATTTTGCTAAGCCGTTACGTATCGGTATAAAACGTGATTTTTCCCCAAAAAAGTTTAGAAATTTTTTTATAAATCTTCTGCTTCAACCAGCTTATAAACTTTATCATTTTTTCTTACAACAGCATTAACAGGGATGGAGCATAAATCTCCTTTTTCTGCAACATCAGATTTTTCAAGGTCGATACGAATTTCTGAAATTTTCATTTCAATTACCCCACTTGTGGGACCGATGATTAAAATTTCTTCGCCTGTATTTATTTCGTGAGTTTCAATTTTTACTTCAGCGACTTTTAGTTTAGAAAAATAATTGGTAATTTTTCCAACATAAACTTTTGTTTTGGTTGCTCGCGAACCATATTTTTCAGTCCATTCACCTAATTTTTTTCCCAGGTAATAACCATCCCAGAAGCCGCGATTATAAACGGAATTAAGGCGACTCATCCATACATCAATTTTATTTTTCGAAAAAGTTTCATCAGCTATAGCATTAACAGCTTCGCGATAACATGAAGTAACTGTTTTTACATATTCAGGTGAACGGCCACGCCCTTCAATTTTTAGAACTTTAACTCCTGCTTTCAGGATTTTATCAAGGAAACCTATGGTACATAAGTCTTTTGGCGACATGATGTATTGGTGGTCAATTTCAAGTTGAACATTTTCTTCCTTATCAGTAACCATATAACCTCTGCGGCATAATTGCAGGCATGCTCCGCGGTTTGCCGAATAATTCATATTGTCGAGACTCAGGTAGCATTTTCCTGAAACAGCCATGCACAAAGCGCCATGCACAAATATTTCTATTTTTAAAAGATTTCCTGAAGGGCCTTTTATTTTTTCTTTTTCAATTTGGGTTACAATTTCAGCAACCTGCTTTAAAGTTAATTCGCGTGCGGTTACAACAACATCGGCAAATTGCGAATAATATTTTACGGCTTCGATGTTGGTAATATTGCATTGGGTTGACATGTGAACTTCAACACCAACATTTCTTGCATAAAGTATTACCGACATATCGGAAGCAATTATTGCAGTAATATCATTTTCTTTTGCAGCATCCACAATATTTTTCATCAGTTGTAGTTCGCTGTCGTAAATGATGGTATTAAGCGTAAGATATGTTTTTACATTATTTTCTTTGCAGATACTGCTTATTTTTTTCAGGTCGTCGAGGGTAAAATTATTTGCCGAACGCGAACGCATGTTCAGTTGCTCAATACCAAAATAAACCGAACCGGCACCGGCTTGTATTGCTGCCATCAGCGATTCATACGAACCTACCGGCGACATGATTTCTATATCAGAAGAATTTTTTTTCATCAATAAAACAAAGTTACAGCTTTTTATGAATTTGATTATATTTGCGCCATGTTTTAATATTCTTCAATTATGAAAAAAATAATATTTGCTTCAGTTGTAGCTGTTTTCATTTCATTTACATTTATTTCCTGCGGTCCTTCTTCAAAGGATGCAAAAGCCTATAATGATGCATTGGTTGCTCAGGAAGAACAGGTTATTAATGCTGAAAAAGAATTAGTGTTAGCTTTAACAAAAAATTTAAGTGCATCACAAACAGATGCTGCTTATGAAAAATTGCTGAAACAACTTGAAAAATCAACCGATTCAGTGAAAAGCGTAAAAGACTTTAATGGAAAATCGGATTTAAAAGATGCATTAATGGTTTTATTTGAAACGTATAAAACTGTTGTGAATAAAGATTATCCTGAAATAATAAAACTAAATAAAACCAACGATACAATTATAACAATGGCTGAGGATTTTGATAAAAAAATTGAAATCACCGACCACATTGATTCTGTTCTGAATGCTTCAATTGATAAATTTGAAAAAGTTCATATGGAGTTTGCAAAGAAATATCGTTTGGAATTTACCGATAAAAAAGAACAGGCTGTTACTGAAGAAAAGAAAAAATAAATTTTTATAATGTTGAAAGGGCGCAGCGCGTAGCGCTGCGCCCTTATTGTTTTAGCCCAAAATAATTATTGAAGAACCATTTTCCCTTTACCTATTATTTTCCCTGAATTGTTTTTAATGAAGTAGAAATAAATTCCTTCTTTCCAATCGCTTGTTGTTATTGAATTCTGAGAGTTTTCAAGCGAAACATTTTTTATAATTTCCGAAAGATTGTTGTAAATGATGATCTCGCAGGGGAAATTATTTCCTTCATGAATCTCGATCGTAAATTCATTATGGAAAGGATTCGGGAAAATATTTATGTGAATATTATCTTCTGTATTTTCATGAATACCATAGTCTGTAATATAAAATCCAAAATTATTTGAATAAGAAATATCACCGTAATTACTAAAGTTGATAATATACTTTCCACTTAAAGGACATGTTATAAAACTATTTGGTGATACGTCATTGGGAGCGTATAAAGTATCATTTAACTGGTCGGTCATAATACTGAAATCGCCCAATGAGTTTGTTATGACCGGATAATGACCTGGCATAACATATAATGTTTTTCCCGATAATCCATCTTCACTTGCGTCTTGTATGCAATCCTGGTTACCATCAACAAACACGCGCCCTTTTATAGTGTAGCATTTTGAAGTGTCGTTTTCAATGACAACTGTATTTGAGGCAATACATCCATTTACATCAGTTACAGTTACACAGTACGTTCCGGCACATAAATTTGTTGCTGTACTTGTAGTTTGGCAAGGAACAGTATTCCATGTATAAGTATACAAATTACCTCCACCGGAAGCAACTGCAATAGCACTACCATTGCATAAATTACAAGTTGCATTATGTCCAACGATATATACAGTTGGTCCTGGCGTGTTAACTACAGTACCACATGCAGTAGCAGTACATCCGTATAAATCGGTTACAGTTACACAGTACGTTCCGGCACATAAATTTGTAGCTGTACTTGTAGTTTGACAAGGAGTAGTATTCCATAAATACGTATATGGAGGTGTACCAACATTAATAATACTAGCTGTTGCAGTGCCATTGCATTCTCCGCAGTATTCGGGTGTTGTGGAAACAGTTACTGTAGGGCCGGGTATATTATCTACTGTGCCACATGTTGTAGAAGTACATCCATTTGCATCAGTTACTGTTAAACAATATGTGCCGGCGCATAAGTTTGTAGCACTATGGTTAGCCACTCCATTGTTCCAAAAGTAATAATATGGAGGCGTGCCACCAGTAATACTTGCTGTTGCAGTTCCATTACAATGACCGCAATAATCAGGTGTTGTAGATACAATAACTGATGGTCCTTGTATTTCATTTAATACAATTGTTGAAGTATTTACACATGCCATAGCATCAACCACAGTAAGCGAATAAGTACCGGCTGATAAATTGGTTATTGTTGGTGAAGTGGAATTATTACTCCACAAGTATGTATATGGTGATGTTCCTCCTGAAGCGCTTGCTGTAAGCGAACCATCGTGATGGTAACAATGTTCGGGATTAGAGGTAACAGATACTACTAATTGCGGGTCTACTTCGACTGTTATACTCATAGTAGAAGTACACCCATTCGTAAAAGTTATAGTTGAAGTATATGTGGTTGTTACAAGCGGGCATACAATTATTGAACCTGTACCTAAATTCCCCCAATCACATGTATATCCTCCCTGAGGAAAACAGCTTAAAGAAGCGCAATCCCCATAACAGATAGGTGACGATGGTGGCGTATAAATATCTGTTGGAATTATTTTTACTGTAACAATAATTGTATCAATAGCTGTATTTAATGTGGCATCAGTAACTGTAAGAATATAAGTAGTTGTTGTAGCTGGCGTAGCTATTGGATTTGCCAGTGTATCATAATTTAATCCTGTTGAAGGACTCCATTTATATTTATAAGGAGCTGTTCCTCCTGAAGCAGCAGGTATTCCGCCAATAGTAACGGATAAGCCTTCGCAGATTGCTGTGTCTTTGCCAGCATTAGCAGTAAGAGCTTGTGCATGTAATGTTTTATTCTGAAATAAAACTAATGCAAGAATGGTAAAAATCAAGCAATATCTTTTCATAACATTAAAATTTAAAATGTTTTCAAAATTTTATTTAAAAAATTTTTATGTGTAGTCTTATTACACTACTACTCTAAGAGGATGAGCAATTACTAAAATTATATGTCGAAAATAAATTTCAGTCTCTACAAACAAAGACTGGCATTTTTTGAAAAGGTTGCCTGAAAAAATTTTGGATAAATAAAAGAGAAAATATTTTCATACATTATAATATATAGCGAATTCAATAAATGATTATCTTGGTTTTATATTTTTCTAAATTATTGGAAATAAAATTTTTGTAATAGTGTTTGAATATTTTAATGATAGAATAATATTTTAAAATTATTTTTGTAAAAGCAACCAATATAAAATATAAACGTCTTTTATTGGTTACTTGTAATACTTTTTATATAAAGAATGAAAAATTTAAACTGATTAATATGAAAACAATAAAATTTATTGTTCTTGCAATTGTAATATCAATTTTTGGGGTTGCATGTAATAAAGACAAGGGAACAGATACTACATCTGTAAAAGTAAGATTAACGGATGCTCCGGGTAATTTCCAGCAGGTTAATGTTGAAATTATTGGAGTTGAATTTAAAATTAATGGTGGCGCTGAAGTAAATATGAATGTAAATTCAGGAATATATAATCTTCTTGATTTTGCAAATGGTGTTGACACACTTATAGCTAGTGCAGATGTTCCTTCAGGAACACTTTCGCAAATCCGCCTTATCCTGGGAACAAATAATTCAATTATGGTTGATAGTGTTGTTCGTCCGTTGGCAACACCCAGCGCTATGCAATCAGGATTAAAATTAAATGTGCACAGCGAACTTACTGCCGGAGTGGAATATGAAATTCTTCTGGATTTTGATGCGAATCAATCGATAGTTAAAACTGGTAATGGAGATTATCAACTTAAACCTGTTATCAGAACAGTAGCTGTTGCTGAAAATGGTTCGGTTCATGGAACTGTTGCAACTCCACAGGCATTGCCTGCAACAATCACTGCAACGGATGGGAGTAATACTTATTCGTCAATTACTAGTACCGGGGGAGGATTTCTTGTTCAGGGAGTTCCTGCCGGAACATATACCGTTACTGTTACTCCGCAGTCGCCTTATACTGCTGTTACTATTTCTAACGTAGTTGTAACAACGGGAAGTATGACTGAGCTTGGAGTTATAAATTTTTAGTATAGAAGTTTTCCAATACACAAACTATAAAAGGAATCAGATTTCTGATTCCTTTTTTGTTATATTACAACATTCACAATCTTCTTCGGAACAACAATTATCTTCTTCGGCGTTTTGCCTTCGAGCCATTTTGCAGCATCTTTATGTGTGAGTGCATTTCTCTCAACCTCTGAACCAGGCATGTCTACTGGCAGTTCAAGAGTGAAGCGCATTTTCCCGTTGAACGAAACCGCATACGTGCAATTATTTTCAACAAGGTATTCTTCATTGAACGTAGGAAAATCAGCCTTTGTAACGCTTTCTTTGTTTCCGAGCAAACTCCATAATTCTTCTGCAATGTGCGGTGCATAAGGCGAAATGATAATTGCCAGATCGCTGAGTATGGAGCGCTTGTTGCATTTCAAATCGGAAAGATCATTTACGCAGATCATGAAATTACTTACTGCCGTGTTGAACGAAAAGCGTTCAATATCATCCTGAACTTTTTTAATTGTTTTATGTAAAACTTTCAATTCATCTTTTGTAGGCGCATCGTCCGACACACAGAAATTATTTTCCGTATCGTGATACAACCGCCACAGTTTGCGGATAAAACGGAACACGCCTTCAATACCTTTGGTGTCCCATGGTTTGTGCTGTTCCAGCGGACCAAGAAACATTTCATACAAACGCAATGTATCGGCTCCATATTTTTCTATTAGGTCATCGGGTGTAACAACATTGTATTTTGATTTTGACATTTTTTCTACTTCAGAAAAGGTTTTAAAACACCCTTTTGGTAATTTATCTAAAGGTTCATAACTGTTTTTCTCCTTATCATATTTCCAAAATTTTTTCTTGTAATAAAATCCAGAATTATTTGTTATAAAGAAAGAATCTTCAAATCCATGACCCCAGTTATCAATTAATTCGTCAAGATTAATTTCAGAGTTATCAACAAATACTATTGGAATATTAAGGGAGCGAAGTGTTTTAATATGTAATTCATTGTTTTCAGAAAAAGTCTCTTTTATATCTGCACTATAAAAAATCTGAAATGGACCGTTTGGTAATTCGATTGGGCTACCATAATAGAAAAATTCTAAATTTTTAAAGGATTCTTTTGTTTTTACATTATATAAATTTAATCCATTAAAATCTACACTTCCACTTTCATAACTTGCAAAACCTTCGTAATATATTTTTTCAGACTTTCCTTGTATCATCCCTTGATTGATAAGCTTCTTGAAAGGTTCTTCTTTACAAACCAAACCAAGGTCGAATAAAAATTTATTCCAGAAACGCGCATACATCAAATGCCCTGTTGCATGCTCAGCTCCGCCAATGTAGAGGTCAACATTTTCCCAATATTTATTGGCTTCTTTTGAAAAATATTCTTTATCATTCCACGGGTCCATGTAGCGCAGGTAATATGCGCTGCTTCCTGCAAAGCCAGGCATAGTGCTGGTTTCAATAGGATAGCCTTCCTTTGTTTTCCAATTTTTCGCACGGGCTAATGGCGGTTCACCTGTTTCTGTTGGCAGATAAGCATCAACGGCTGGTAGTTCCAAAGCATTTTTAATAATCTCTGCTTCGTCCATGGCATAAGGGATTCCGTCTTTGTAATAAATCGGAAATGGTTCGCCCCAATAACGCTGGCGACTAAAGATCGCATCACGCAAACGATAATTGGTTTTTCCATATCCAATGCCCATTTCCTCAACTTTTTTAATCACTGCTTTTTTTGCTTCAGGAACTTTCATCCCGTTTATAAACCCTGAATTTACAACGGTTCCATCGTATGAGTCGTAAGCTTCTTTTGTAATATCGCCGCCTGCAATGACTTCTTTAATCGGTAGGTTGAAATGATTTGCAAAAGCCCAGTCGCGTGTGTCGTGCCCGGGAACAGCCATTACTGCGCCGGTTCCGTAGCCTGCCAACACATAGTCACCAACCCATATCGGAATTTCTTCATTGGTGAAAGGATTGATTGCGTATGCTCCTGTGAACTCACCGGAAATTCTTTTTACATCGGCCATGCGCTCGCGCTCACTGCGGTTCTTGGCTTCGGTAACATATTTCTCAACAACTTCTTTTCTGTCAGAAGTTGTAATCAAATTTACATATTCATGTTCCGGGGCAAAGGTCATATAAGTAACTCCGAAGATCGTATCAGGACGTGTGGTAAAGATTTCCATGAATAAATTTTCATGTCCTTTGATAGCAAACTTAACCATAGCGCCTTCCGATTTACCAATCCAGTTACGCTGAATTTCTTTTATTGAATCCGACCAGTCAATTTCGTCAAGTCCGTTCAGCAGGCGTTCTGCATAAGCTGTAATGCGCAGCGACCATTGCTTCATGGTTTTTCTTTCAACAGGATGACCGCCACGAACCGAGAAACCTTCGCTCACTTCATCGTTGGCAAGAACCGTCCCCAGTGCGGGACACCAGTTTACCATCGTGTCGGCAAGATAAGCCAAACGGTAATTCATCAATATTTCCTGTTGCTCTTTTTCATTCATCGCTTTCCATTGCGATGATGAAAATTCTTGTACATCGCTGCAAGCCGCTTGAATACTGGTATTTCCGTTCTTCTCAAATTCTTTAATTAAAATTTCAATCGCTTCGGCTTTATCATCTTTTTTGTTGTACCACGATTTGAAAAGTTGTATAAAGGTCCATTGAGTCCATTTATAATATTTCGGGTCGCAGGTTTTAACTTCGCGGTCCCAGTCGAATGAGAAGCCAATCTTATCAAGTTGTTCACGATAACGTGCCAGATTTTTTTCTGTTGTGATAGCAGGATGCGTGCCCGTTTGAATGGCGTATTGTTCGGCCGGAAGGCCGTAAGCATCGTATCCCATGGGATGCAGCACATTAAAACCTTTCAATCTTTTGAATCTTGCATAAATATCTGATGCAATATAACCTAGTGGATGTCCTACGTGCAAGCCTGCTCCCGAAGGATAAGGAAACATATCGAGAACATAATATTTAGGTTTGCTTGCTTCACCCGCAGGCGGATTTTCTGCTTTATACGTTTTGTTATCGCTCCAGTATTTCTGCCACTTTGGTTCTATTTCCCTGAAATTGTAATCCATAATAATTTGTTTAATGTTATTGGTTTAGAGCAACTGGTTTGGATTAATGTCATTAGTACTTTAAAAATATTATTCATCCCTTATACCGACTACTACTAACTAAACAAGCTGCCTTACCTATCAACCCAATACTATTTTTATAATCCGCGAAATTAGGAATTTATAAGGAAAGGAGAAAATTAAAACTTGAAACGGATTTAAATAAAAGTAATTTTTGGTCAATTGTTTTTAGTTTGAACAGCTGGTATGGTTGAAAGTGAAAAGGTAATTGTTATTTTTTGAAACTATAAACAAACAACTAAAGCCCAAACCAGTTGCTCAACCTCACACCTTACAACTTTATTGGTCAATTGTTTTAAGTTTGAGTGGCTAGTAAGGTTGAAAGTAAAATGGTAATTGTTATTTTTTAAAACTATATACAAATAACTAAACCCAAACTAGTTGCCCCACCTCACACCTTACAACTTTATTGGTTGATGGTTTTAAGTTTGAGCAGCTGGTAAGGTTGAAAGTAAAAAGTTGATTGTTATTTTTTAAAACTATAAACAATTAACCAACAAGAATCAACTAAACCAGTTGCCAAACCCAACAACTTATAACTTTTTAAAAAGGTATCTGCGGAAAAATTTTTATGAAGAACATGAATTTTATTAAAATTTCATTTACTTCTTAAAACTTACCTTAAACTGGTTTGTTGAAGCCGTTCTCTTGCTATAACTTTCATTTGGTAAAATATTATTTTACTTTTAAAATAGATACACACTATTCGCTAACCTAAAATAATGACGTATGAAAACTTCCAACACAATCAAAAAAACCTGCATAATCATTTTAATTTTTATGCAGAGCACAAGTCTTTTCCCTCAGCAAGGCAACATTACCGGAAAAGTAACGGATAAAACACTTAATGAAATTCTTCCCGGGGCAACTATTGTTGCATCAATTAATAATACTATGAAGTATGCTGCTTTAAGCGATATAAATGGCACATTTAATTTTAAACTTGATAAAGGTACTTATGATATAAGCGTAAGTTTTATCGGGTTTAAAAATTGTATAGTTAAGAATATTAGAATTGGTGATACCATAGTAAATATGAATTTTGAACTTGAAGAAAGCCAGCAAAACTTGCAAATGATGGAAGTGAAGGAATATAATGCTCCTTTAATCCAATATGATATGGCTTATTCAGTATCTGGTATTAAAGGAGTAAAGGCAGAATCAATTCATAATGTAAAAAGGTCATCAAAAAGAAATGCTGTTACCGTTTCATATATAGATGATGCATTAGAATTAATGGATATAACAAATAATAATGACATTATCATTGAAGAAGAAGAAATGTCAGGAAAACTTACAGCCGGACAGCTTAATGATTTTGGCAAGTGGTCGCTTTGGAAAGATATTACAAAAACAGATCTTAAGAATTATCAGAATATTTGGAAAATATATCCTCTTAATAGGTATTCAGTACAGGTAGAATCGGAAAAAGGAATTCCGGTTGTTGATGCTATCGTTATTTTAAAAGATAATAAAGGAAATCTTATTTGGTCTGCTCATACTGATAATACAGGTAAAGCGGAACTGTGGAGTGAAATGTTCAATGAAAAATTATCCAAAGAAAAAATCATTTCAACAACATATAACGGAAAAGAATATTCCATTTCAACACCGGTCAAATTTTCTGAAGGATTAAATATGTTTAAAATTCCGGTGTCTTGTGAAATGCCTGAAATGGTTGATATTGCTGTAGTGGTGGATGCAACCACTTCAATGGATGATGAAATCGCGTACTTAAAAAAAGAATTAGTAGATATTTTAAATAAAACTAAAAATAATTATCCCGATCTTAAATTAAATCTTGGAAGTGTTTTTTATCGCTGTCCTGACAATTCATATATTACTAAGAAAAGCGATTTTTCTACAACAATAGATAAAACCCTTGACTTTATTAATGAACAATATTCTGACGAAGGAGGTGAAGAAGCAGTAGAAGTGGCATTAGATGTAGCGGTTAACCAAATGAAATGGAGTGCATCGGCAAGAGCACGAATATTGTTCCTGGTGCTTGATGAACCTCCTACAACTGACAGTAGTGTGGTTGCTAAGTTAAAACAAGTATTGATTGATGCTGCTTCAAAAGGAATAAGAATAGTTCCAATTGTAGGTAGTGGCGAAGGATACGAAAAGGACAGGAATATGGAATACCTGATGCGTTCATTGGCACTGGGTACAAACGGTACTTATGTATTTCTGACCGACCACAGCCAGATAGGTAATGCGCACACCAAACCGATAACCGATGAATACGACGTGGAAATATTGAATGATCTGTTATTGCGCCTGATTTATGAATTTACTTTTGTCCCCGACTGTAATAAATCCATTGATGCAAAAGATATGAAAGATACAATGTTTGTGTTTAACCCGAAAATAATTGCTCATGAAGTTGTAGATAGTTCATTGCTTGATAAACATGGAAAAAGCCCGGAGGTAAAAGATACCATGTTAGTTGTATTCAATGTTGATTCCTCTGATATACATGCAAATCAGGATAGCATTGAAGAAGTTGTTGAATCAGCTGATAATACAAACGAGATAATCAATGAGGACTTCAGAAAATTTAAATATTATCCTAATCCCACAAGTAGCGTTTTAAATATTGAATTTGATGGAGAGGTTAAAGAAATTTATCTTGCTGATATAAGCGGGAAACTGCTCGAAAGATTTAAGATAGATAACAATATGCTGCAAATTGATATGAGTAAATATCCTGTAGGAATATATTTCGTACAATGTTTTAATAATAATAAATGGCTTTCCGGGAAAATTGTAAAAAATTAAAAGGTAGTTTCATAATTCCCGTTTAACATATTTTAGTTCCCGTTGAAGTAATTTTTATTAATTTTACCCGTTTTCAAAAAAATTATGGCAAACAATTACGAAAAATATTCTCAACGTAAACTGAATACTTCATATATTTCAACAGTAGTAGGAATTACACTGGTTTTATTTATGTTGGGATTATTGGGACTTATTCTCCTTCATGCCAACCGGCTTTCTAATTATGTAAAGGAAAATATTGGCTTTACTGTTTTTCTGAACGATGATGTGAAAGAGGTTGATATTATTCAATTGCAGAAAACCCTTGATGCGCGTAATTATGTGAAAAGTACCGAATTTATTTCAAGCGATAAAGCTGCAAAAAATCTTCAGAAAGATATTGGCGAAGACTTTGTAACATTTCTTGGATACAATCCTTTGCCTTCATCAATAGAAGTGCGCTTTAAAGCAGATTATGCAAATACCGACAGTTTAAAAATATTGCAGGCAGAATTGAATAAAAACAGTTTTGTAAAAGAAGTATCATACCAGGAATCGCTGGTAACACAGGTTAATGAGAACCTTCGTAAAATAAGTTTGATCATTCTTGGATTCAGTGCATTGCTGATGATCATTTCCATTGCATTAATAAATAATACCATCCGGCTTTCGGTATTTTCAAAACGCTTTTTAATCCGCACCATGCAGTTGATAGGCGCTACCGAGAATTTTATCCGTCGTCCTTTCCTGTTTAAAGGAATGGTACAGGGAATTATCGCTTCGGTTATTGCAATAATTTTACTTGTATTCACTCTTTATTTTGCACAGAAAGAAATTCCCGAACTACAGGAATTACAGGATGCATTGTTGTTTATAAAATTATTTATCTTTGTCATGGTATTAGGAATTATTATTTCGTGGGCATCAACATACTTTGCTGTAAAAAAATACCTGCGGATAAAAACCGATTACTTGTATAATCATTAAAATCGATTGTTATGGCTGAACAGAAAAAAGTACAAACAGAACAAAAAGCAGTTGAATTTGCTTTCGGGAAAATTAATTATAAACTTTTACTTATAGGTCTTGTTTTTCTGGCTCTGGGCTATATCCTGATGATTGGCGGAGGTTCTGACGATCCTAATGTTTTCAGTCCTGCATTATTCGATTTCCAGAGGCTTACATTAGCGCCACTTTTATTAATTATCGGCTTTGTGATTGAAATTTTTGCCATAATGATAAAGCCAAAAGAATAATTCAGTTTTGCCATTTGAAATTTTCAATCTAACATTTGACATCTAATACTTTCCAATGTCATATCTACAAGCTATAATTATTGCTATTGTTGAAGGTATAACTGAATTCCTTCCAATATCATCAACCGGACATATGATAATAACCCAGTCAATACTGGGAGTTCCATACACCGATTTTGTAAAAGCATTTACCGTGAACATACAGTTTGGAGCTATATTGTCGGTGATAATTTTATACTGGAAAAAATTTTTTCAGTCGCTGAATTTTTATTACAAACTCCTGGTTGCCTTTATTCCCGCTGCAGTTATCGGTTTTCTTTTAGGCGATTATATTGATGCATTGCTCGAAAACGTTGTAGTAGTAGCGATTTCGCTTGTTGCAGGTGGAGTGATTTTATTGTTCGTTGACAACTGGTTTAAAAATTCTGACGAAAAACAAAAGGATATAAGTTATCTGCAAGCCTTGAAAATAGGCTTTTTCCAGTGCATTGCCATGATACCCGGCGTGTCGCGCTCAGCAGCAACAATAGTAGGAGGGATGTCGCAAAAACTTAGTCGTAAACATGCTGCCGAATTTTCTTTTTTCCTTGCGGTGCCAACCATGTTTGCAGCATCGGCATATAAGCTGTTAAAAACTTATGAAGTATTTGATGCTTCGAATATTAAAGTTTTAATTGTTGGAAATGTTGTGGCATTTATTGTTGCTATGGTTGCTATTAAAGGTTTTATAACTTTTCTAACCAAGTATGGTTTTAAAGCATTTGGTTATTATAGGATTATTGTTGGTTTACTCATCTTAATTCTTCTTGCATTTAATATTCCTTTGCAAATTTCCTGATGATGAATTTTAATTTTGTTGAAGGCAGCATTATTCCTATTGACAAGCCATTCAAATGGACTTCGTTTGATGTGGTCAATAAAATCAGGACGCTGATTAAATATAAACTAGGGATAAAAAAACTTAAAATTGGTCATGCCGGTACGCTTGATCCGCTGGCAACGGGTTTGCTGATATTATGCAGCGGAAAGTTTACCAAAAGAATTGAAGAATTCCAGGCTTTTGAAAAAGAATATACCGGAACTTTTTTTCTGGGAGCCACAACACCATCTTATGATTTAGAAACTAAAGTTGAAAATCTCAGAGATATTTCAAATATTACAGAAGCGCAGATTGCAGAGGCATTTAATTTTTTCAAGGGAGGCTATGAACAAATGCCTCCGGTTTATTCAGCAAAAAAAATTGATGGTGAAAGAGCTTATGAATTTGCACGTAAAGGAAAAGATGTTGAAATGAAATCAGTACAAATTAGCATTCCTGAACTTGAAATTGTTTCAATAAATTTACCCGAAGTAGCATTTCGAATTGTTTGTTCCAAAGGAACGTATATTCGCGCTTTAGCCAGAGACATAGGCGAAAAGATTGGATGCGGTGCATACTTGTCGTCATTACGACGAACTCGTATTGGAGAATATAATGTTGCGGATGCCTTGAAAATAGAGCAGTTTGAAGAAATGATCAAACAATAACATTTTATTATTATCGATATATTTTCGCTATTCACTTAAGTGTTTTCCTTATTTATATTTTATTAAGAAATATTTATTCAAAAAAAGTGGACTTCGCCTTTTTCATGTATTATATTTGCATTTCTGTAAATAAATATTAATTTTTTCTAACTAGCTGACCCTCAATATGAAATTATCCGAATTCAGATACCACTTACCTCCAGAACTGATTGCAAGCTATCCTTCAAAAAACCGTGACGAATGCAGATTGATGGTTTTAGACAGGAAAACACAAAAAATAGAACACAAATTATTCAGTGATTTGTTAAAATATTTTGGTGATGGTGATGTAATGATTATCAATAACACTAAAGTATTTCCAGCACGTTTGTATGGTACTAAAGAAAAAACAGGAGCTAAAATTGAAGTATTCCTTCTCAGGGAACTTAATCATGAAGCACGTCTTTGGGATGTTTTGGTTGATCCCGCAAGAAAAATAAGAATCGGAAATAAATTATATTTTAGCGACGATGATACTCTTGTTGCTGAAGTTATCGATAATACTACATCAAGAGGAAGAACACTACGTTTTTTATTCGATGGACCTTATCATGAATTTAAAAAAACAATAGAAACATTAGGCGAAACGCCTCTTCCTAAATTAATTAAACGTCCGGTAGAACCCGAAGATAAAGAAAGATATCAAACCATTTTTGCAAAGCATGAAGGTGCTGTTGCTGCTCCTTTTGCAGGAATGCATTTCAGCCGCGAACTGGTTAAACGTTTAGAATTGCAAGGTGTTAATTTTGCTGATATAACTTTACATGTTGGTCTTGGTACTTTCAGAAGCGTGGATGTTGAAGACCTCTCAAAGCATAAAATGGATTCAGAGCAGGTTATTATTGACGAAAAAACTACAGGCATTGTGAATAAAGCAAAAGAAAGCAAAAAACGTGTTTGTGCTGTAGGAACAACTGTTTCCAGGTCAATTGAATCATCTACCAGCATTGGTGGTTTCCTGAAATCATATAATGGATGGACTAATAAATTCATTTTCCCTCCTTACGATTTTAGTGTTGCTAATTCAATGATTACAAATTTGCATCTGCCACAATCTACTTTAATGATGCATGTTTCAGCATTTGCAGGATTCGATTTTTTACAAAAAGCATATAAAGAAGCTGTAGCCGAAAAGTATAAATTCTTCACCTATGGTGATGCGATGTTGATTTTATAAAGATTCACAACCTGTCAGCAACGACAGGTTTTTTTATAATATTCTTTATTTGAAAAAATATGTTATCATAGCTGCTGGTGGTTTAGGAATAAGGATGAAATCAGAAATTCCCAAACAATTTATTTGCATAAGCGGAAAGCCAATTCTGATGAGGACTTTAGAAGCTTTCAAAAATTACGATATATTAATAAATATTATTCTTGTTTTGCCTGAAGAGCAAAAAAGCTATTGGAAAAACCTGTGCGAATTATATAATTTTAATATAAAGCATACTTTGGTTTCAGGCGGAGGAAACCGCTTTCATTCGGTAAAAAACGGGTTAGCACAAATAAAAGAAGAGGAATGTTTGATTGCTGTTCACGATGGAGTAAGACCTTTCGTTTCAAAAGAAATTATTGAAAAAGCTTTTAAATGTGCCGAAAAAAATGGTAATGCTGTTCCCTGCACCAGGATCAACGATTCATTACGATATGTAGAGGAACATTCTTCAAAACCTATTAACAGAGAAAAAGTATTTGCAATTCAAACACCTCAGTGTTTCTCAGGAAAAATTTTAAAGCAGGCATATGAACAAGATTTTGATGTGCAATTTACCGATGATGCTACAGTAGTTGAGAAATTGGGACATAAGATCTTCCTGACAGAGGGCAGCAGTGACAATATTAAGATAACTACTCAGAAAGATTTGATATTAGCAGAGGTAATTCTGGAAAAGATTATAAATCCTCAATTAAAGTAAATTCAACATTTAAAGAATATAATCCCGATCTGTAGTTATTTATTCCCGGAACTATTCTGAAATCAACATTAAATTTATAACACGAAGGAGTTGTTATATACGAACCTTCGACATTTGTATGATTTCCCAAAGCACAGTTTACAGCTGCATCAATATTTGATGTTCCTATAATATATGCAGGTGCAGTATTGTCGGGAACAGGGAAAAATGTTAAAGCATTGGGAGTGTTATTTGCATCGCTGACTTTTACCTGAAGCAAGGTAGTTGGAATACTGTCTTCACCGTTGGAAGTATAAAAAACAACATTATCCCAGTATCCTGTACTGGTTGATTGTGCGCTTACATACATATCCCACTGCACACCTGTTGCAAGCACATTTAAAGTTAAAACATTAAATTTTGTAATACCACTTAAGAATGATGAGTATGTATTAAATACAAAATCAACAGTTGGATTTGTTTTAAGTTCGAATGTAAGCGATTCTGATGTTGGCGTTGGGCCGCCACTACCTTGGGAGAATGATTTATTACTTGCAAAGAAGAGTATCGCTATGCAAAGTAATCGGATGAACTTACTATGTAATTTCCAAGGGTTCATTAATAATTATTGAAATATATTTTTTTTGTTGAACTTTTATCATCAGATATTACTTTAATAAAATAATACCCATGACTTAATTTAAAATTAAAACTGTTTATGCCTTTATTTACTTTGCCGTTGTGCAATTGTTGTCCCAAAGTATTGTAAATGCAAATCAGACCTTGATTTTCGCCATAATAATTTACAAATAACTCGTTGCCGTTTGTGTAAGCTGAGAATAAATCCTGATTATAATTTGAAGGTTCATTAATATCAGTTTTTATTGAGAATACAATATAAAATCTTCCGGTGGGTGCATCATTAACATTGAAGTTGAAATAATAATCAGGGTTTAATGTTAAATCTTGTGTTACACCCATGCTTTTATCAAGAAGATAAATTTTTGTTTCAGCAGAAAAGTTACTGATATCAGAAGCTGTTATTTTGTAAGTATTGTTATTCCTTACATACAGGCCAATAGGCACTACCACATCCGAATCGTTAACATCGTTCATGCGGTTTATTGCCAGATAATCATTAGAATTGTTTATAGAAAAAATATTCGGGATATGAAGGTCGGTATTCCAAAGCTTGGTAATACCGGGCGTTTGATTATCCGAATCGAAATAAATAAATAAATCGTCGGGAGTACTGTTAGCCGCATTCTCAGCAACATCAAGATGTAAAAATTTGTAATTTGATTTAGGGGTTTTCTTTGCGAAATAAGGATTTGGATTCAGGTCTAATGTTCTTACACTATTCGTAACACCTAATGTTCCGTTGGCTGTGGTTTTTACATAGAAGGCACGCATCGAAGGAATCAGGTTGGTTGTATTATGTGTTCCAAGTCCTGTTATTCCCGAATAACAACCATAATATCCGGTATATTGTCCGGTAGCATTATATATCGAAAAACCATTTACAACATTTGTTTTTGTCCATCCCGGGGCATCCCAGTCGATTGGCGAGGGGTAAGGATTTCCAACAAAATTCCATCCGTCAGAATTCGCATTACCTGAATTACTATAGTATACAGGAATACTTATTGCACCATTATTTACACTTCCGGTTAATGATACAGTTTGCGTATTTGCAGGGTCCGAGCCAAAGTTAGCAGTATATCCTACCATTGGTTGCATAATGGCTGTAGTAGGAGCGATCCATCCGCTATCGAATAATACATTAGTGTTGGTTTCGTCATATTGCCAGAAAGTAGGGAAAGGATCATCGCTTGTAGTTCCTGTAATTAAATCCATGTAAGAACTGAATTGTGTAATTTCGGCACCGGCAGCGGTTCCTACAAATGGAGTTGCAAAGTGTTTATATCCTAAAGCACTGTCGGGAGCCAGGTAACGCTGTATATTTACATCGCCCGAAATATCTCCTGTACCTGTGCCTGCAATGAGTGCAGTTTGTCCTGAAGCTGATAGTAAAGTTAGAAGTCCGTTTGTAGTAAATGTTCCATTAGTTGGATATAATATTGCATGAATATACTGATCACCTGAATTTATAGTAACGCCTAATGGATTATCAATTTCTAAATATTCCCAGGTTGTAGTTCCTGTTAAGGTTTGAGCTCCGGCTCCACAGAACACAAATTTTCCTTTACCAACATTTGGCAAGCCGTTATTTTCCCAATCGCCACCATATGAAATAACAGTTCCCGGTGCAACACCCATGAAACCTTCATTTCCTAAAAACTGGGCATTCAAGTTTATAGAAATAAAAATTGAGAATAATGTGTTTATGAAAAATTTCATGAAATATAATAATTACAATTATTTATATTCGTAAATAATAATAACTCCTGCAGCGCCTGTTTCACCAGTAACGCCGTTAGCACCGGTAATACCGTTAGCCCCAGTTTGACCAGTTATTCCATTAGCCCCGGTTAAACCAACAGCACCAGTTTCCCCAGTCACGCCATTGGCTCCTGTAATTCCATTAGCACCAGTTAACCCCACAGCGCCAGTTTCACCAGTAACGCCGTTAGCACCGGTTATACCATTAGCTCCAGTCTGACCAGTAATACCATTAGCTCCGGTTAACCCCACAGCACCTGTTTCCCCAGTCACGCCATTAGCCCCAGTAATACCGTTAGCACCAGTTTGACCTGTTATTCCATTAGCCCCAGTTAATCCAAAAGCACCTGTTTCTCCAGTAACGCCATTGGCTCCTGTAATACCATTAGCCCCAGTCTGACCTGTTATTCCATTAGCACCAGTTAATCCAACGGCTCCTGTTTCCCCAGTCACGCCATTAGCACCGGTAATACCGTTAGCCCCAGTCTGACCTGTTATTCCATTAGCACCAGTTAACCCAACAGCGCCTGTCTCTCCAGTTACGCCGTTAGCACCCGTAATACCGTTAGCGCCGGTCTGACCTGTTATTCCATTAGCGCCAGTTAACCCAACAGCGCCAGTTTCACCAGTCACGCCGTTAGCACCTGTAATTCCATTAGCACCTGTTAATCCAATAGCGCCTGTTTCCCCAGTCACGCCATTGGCTCCTGTTATACCGTTAGCGCCAGTCTGTCCTGTAATTCCATTAGCACCAGTTAATCCAACAGCGCCAGTTTCCCCAGTCACGCCATTGGCTCCTGTTATACCGTTAGCCCCGGTCTGACCTGTTATTCCATTAGCACCAGTAAGCCCAACAGCACCAGTTTCCCCAGTCACGCCATTAGCACCTGTTATACCGTTAGCACCAGTCTGACCTGTTATTCCATTAGCACCAGTTAATCCAACGGCTCCTGTTTCCCCAGTCACGCCATTAGCACCTGTTATACCGTTAGCCCCAGTTTGACCTGTTATTCCATTAGCACCAGTTAACCCAACAGCGCCTGTCTCTCCAGTTACGCCGTTAGCACCCGTAATACCGTTAGCGCCAGTCTGTCCTGTAATTCCATTAGCACCAGTTAATCCAACAGCGCCTGTTTCGCCAGTCACGCCATTAGCACCGGTTACACCGTTAGCGCCAGTCTGTCCTGTGATACCATTAGCACCAGTTAACCCCACAGCGCCTGTCTCTCCAGTTACACCGTTAGCCCCAGTCTGACCTGTTATTCCATTAGCACCGGTAATACCATTAGCACCAGTAAGCCCAACAGCGCCAGTTTCCCCAGTAACGCCATTGGCTCCTGTAATACCGTTAGCCCCAGTCTGGCCTGTGATACCATTAGCCCCGGTTAACCCAATAGCACCAGTTTCACCGGTAACGCCATTAGCACCAGTAATACCGTTAGCGCCAGTCTGACCTGTAATTCCATTAGCTCCTGTTAATCCAATAGCGCCAGTTTCACCGGTAACGCCATTAGCTCCGGTTACACCGTTAGCCCCAGTCTGACCTGTAATACCATTAGCCCCGGTTAAACCAACAGCACCAGTTTCACCGGTAACGCCATTGGCACCAGTAATACCGTTAGCTCCAGTCTGACCTGTTATTCCATTAGCCCCAGTTAACCCCACAGCGCCTGTTTCCCCAGTTACGCCGTTAGCACCGGTAATACCAGTTGCACCAGGAGAAGTAACATCAAGTAACTTTACCCATGTAGTTCCATTGAAATAATAAAATGCATTATTTCCTGATGGCCCGTTAGCAGTTACATAAATTAAACAGCCATTTGCAGGTGTTGCAGGTGCTAGATTAAAATCAATACGGGGAATTAAAATACCTTTATTGTTGGATTGAATTTCAAGCATGGCACTTGAATTAGGTGTAAATTGAGTAGTTCCTATTCCAACTTGGGAATAGGAACTATTACTACCAAATACAAGGATAATAGTAATTATGAATAGTATGTATATATGTATATTATTTCTTCTATTCATCTGGTTCAAAGATACTAATAAAAGTTACTTTATAAGGTATAATCTTTATTATTTAATAAAAATTTAATGTTAATATAAAATAACAATTATTTGTAAATCTTAAAAAATTTATATTTTTTCTTGAAGGTTCGTTTATTTTTTATAATAATTTCTATTTAAATTAAGAAGTATAATAAAAGAACTATTTAACTTTTTAAGGTAATAATTCTAGTATGGCTATCTCTTTTGTAAAAGTTGTATTTGCATTATTAACACTATGTTGAACAGTAACAACCAGATCGAAACTTGCACCAGTTGCTGCAGCTGCTGTTGTCCTAGATGTTATTGTAAATGTATTAGTTCCTGCTGGGGGGCTAGTAGTTGTGCTAATAAAAGTATTTAATATGGAAGTTTGAGAATTTACAGTAAGATTATTTATTACTGCTTCAATACAAGCACTTTTAATTGCAGCACTATTTGCGTTACTAAAGGCACCTGTCTGTGCTACTATAGTTCCTGCAATTCCTCCATAACGAACTCTTACAGTAAGAGATGAAGCTGCTCCACTACTATTTAAATATGTACCATAAAGAGTAATACGTACCCCACCAGTTGTTCCTAATATACCAGCAGGAACGGTGTAAGTGTATACAGCAGTTTCTGCATTAGAACTGTTAACAGTAACTTGATTAACATTTTTGTTTAATATAAGGGGTATTGTACCAGCTGCATCAGGAAACGTCCAGGTTCTAGCAGCCGTGAGGTCATTGGAAGTAACAGTTCCTGCATATTTTGCTGCTCCTCCTGTAGAAGGAGTAAGTTGAATTTGATCATCAGTAGCCGTATTGGTTTGAAAAACACTTGTTGGCGTTGTAACAGTGAGGTTTCCTGTGCCTGCTTTTAAATTTAAGGCTGTGGTTCCATTTGTGTTACCAATAGTAGTAGTTCCCGGAGCAGTAGTTTGAATATTTACATTTTTAGCGGTAGTCGCTGTTCCTGTACCAATATTGATGATATCGGTGCCAGTAGTATTTCCAGATCCTATATTAACTGTTTGTCCGGTTCCGATACTTGAACCCAAAGTAATGGTTCCAGTTGCTGAAGAACCACCAAGAGTTAAAGCATATGTTGAATTGTCAATACTGGTAGCTCCTGTAAGAGTGCCTCCCCACGTGATTGCATTAGTTGAACGGGTTAATCCATTTGAAAAAGTTAGAGGGTATTCATAATCTATACCTTCAGTCGCAATACTTAAAACACCTGTTGTTGTTGTATTTTTTAATAATCCATTCGATAGGGAACCAAGAAACTGAGCCCCGCTTAGTCCTGCATCAGAAGTTCCCTGAACTATAAAATTATTAACAAAAGCAACATCAGATGACCCATCAACACTGTTGCCAGCGAGGGAACGGGCAGTAGACCATTTTGCAGCACTGCCATCAATACTTGTTATTCCTGTTAATGATTGAGGTGCAGATACTCTGTTCAATGGAATGGATGTAGTACCTAGATTAAAAGAGCTAGAAGGCTCCATAAAATCAGTACCAGCAATAGCAATTGAAGGGATACCTGTACCAGTGGTATTTTTGAGTAAACCAGTAGCTAACCCGGCTAACGAAGTATTATTAATTTTGCTTACAGTTGTAGCACCGGTATTATCTATGGTAACATCGCCAGTCATAGCAACATCAGTAGCTGCGTTACTGGCGTTTCCAACGAAGATATGAGAATTTGTTAATGAACCGCTTCCCAACATAACCCATATTGTTCCATTATAATAATAAAAACCAACAGAACCTCCTGTCATTGACGCATTGGTATTATAAACGATTAAAGAAGTTGCTGGGCTTGGTATGGTTGTTACATCATTTATTGAGGTCAGCGACACTCTTGGTATTAAAAGACCTTTATTAGCTGCTTTTATTTCAAGCATGGAACTGGCATCAGGAGTGAACTGTGTTGCTCCTATCCCTACCTGGGAATAAGATAGCTTATTATTAAGTAAAATAAATAAAACAATATATAAGCACAACAAAAGATATTTTCTTTTCATGTTTTTTAATATAAAAAAGTAATTATTTTTTTCATAAATATCGTTATTCTTTTATTTCAATTTCTTGTTTTGCAGATAAAACATTATCATTATTGTTGTATTCTACATAACCGGTAACTAAATATTTTCCTTTTTCAATATTATCGGGCAAATCAAAATCAATTTCCCTGTAAGTGTTTGGCAATAATGTAAACGGTTTCGATTTAACGTTTTGTTTTTTATTTGTGATTATATTATTAAACTCTACGGATGAATTACAAATCAAAATTGTTTCACCTGTATTTTTTACTTCTAGAATTATTGTTTTATTACTATCATTATTTTCAAAATTTGTTATCTCAAGTTTATTCATTTTTAAGTTGGGTGGTGTCTGAAAAATATGAACTATTATTTTCATATTTTCTGTTACATCCAAGCCTGTATTTTGTTCTTTATCATTATCATTGCGAGCGATTATTTGCATTGCCGCCCATTTTGTCTTTTCTGCTTCAGGTATATCAGGCAATTTGAGTTCAACACTAATATCTTTAGATTCACCTGCGTTTAAAATAAAAGATGATGGAGTTACGTTTAACCATTTAGCACATGAATTTTTGTTTGTATCAGCTGTTATCAATACTGTTTTTCCTTTATTTCCAGGAGATTCAAATCCGCAAAAAGTTATTTGAAAAGATTGCTTGTTTGTAGAATTATTTTTTAATGTAACTGTCTGAATATTGTTTTCGCCGCGACCAACATTATAATATAACTTAGTAACAGAAACAGAAACGCTCTGAGAAAAAAGTGTTTTAAAAATCAATGTAAAAAACAATAATATTATTAACGAATTTCTCATTTACTAAATCTATTATAATAGATGCTTTTTGCTTCTTTCATTGTAATTTTTTTACCATTATAATATGCTACAACATAGGCATCAGTAAATCCTAAACTATTTAATGAATTCTTGAGTGCATCTACTTCTAAAAAGTTATCAAATTTTCCGGAACATACTCTTATTTTATTTTCAATTACTTCTAACAGCACATTATTCACTTTGTCAAATTTTGCAATATCTAGTTTTTTGTAAGCCCCTATTTGAACTGTGAAAAACAATCCTTTTGTTTCTGATGGCTTTACTGAATTTTTAATAAATGCTTTTGTCTTTTCAATATTTGAATTATCAAGTTTTTCTTTATCAATATAATTATTAAAAATTAAGTTATTAATACTATCAGAACTGTTAACTTTTACTTTGTTTATTATGTTGTTATTTTGTTGTTCGTTTATTTTATTGTTGTTCGTGTTTTTAATATTATTCTTTATTGCTTTTTTTTTTACTGTTGTATCATCTGGCAGAATAACATCTTTATTTTCATCTAATACAGATTTTATATCTTCTAAATTAAACTTGTTATTTGTATTGTTTTCATTTAATAAAAGGTAGATTAATTTATTTGTATTTTCTTTAATATAATTGTTGTTAACTTTAATATTTTGTTTGTCTAATTCTTTTTGAATATCGGTTGCAATAGTTTTAGCGCTTTCCGATTTTTTATTCAACAGAATAATATCAGAACGAAGAGTTTTAACTTTTGCAAGTTCTTTCTGTTTAGTTTTTTGGTTAGTAATGGCCTCTGCTTTTTTAGCAATATTTGCTGCTTCCACTTCTTTTGCTTGAGCAATTTGTTTGCATTTATCAGATATGGTTGTAGCAATTGCTTTAATTTTCTTCAGGTTTTCTAAATAATCAAGAAGTTCTTTCTGATTTTGCTTTGTATCATTTACAGTTGTTGTATTATTGGTATTATTTACATTAGTATTGGCATTAGTATTTGTGTTATTGTTAGTAGTATTTGTATTTGTTGTAATGTTTATATTATTATATGGTTTAGTAGTTATTGTATCATTTGGATTATAATTCAATTCGGTAGTATGTTTTATTATAAGTTTTCTTTTCTTTTCAATAATATGGAATGGGATAAATAAATTATTAAGAGAATCATTAATTTGAAGCTGATAATTATTTTGAAGCAACTTAAACTTTTCGCCTAAAATATTTTCATCCATTGTTAATACATAGCTTCCAAAAGGTAAAAATAATTCGTAGAATCCTTTTTCGTCAGTAAGAGTGTTGTATACTTTTCCATCGGATGCACTGATTTTAATGCGGGATAAGTCGAGTGGAGATTTAGCTGCTGGCGAATTTGGGTCACGTTCTACGCTTACATTTCCAAAAATTTTAACACCTCGAGAAAACGGAATGTACATTATGTTATATTTTTTGACCATCATTAAAGAATCTTCTTTTTTAGGGAACCATCCATTTAGATCCTCAAGTGATAATACTTTAAACACATAAGTGCCTACTTTCATGTTTTCAAGAATTGCCTCTCCCTTGCTGTTTGTGATTACTTGTTTTCCGTCAACAGCAATAACCACATTTTCAAGTGGCGATTCTTCTTTATCCATTTTGTTATTACCATTTACATCAATAAAAACAATGAACTTTGTAGTATTATATAATGGGTTTCTTGATGGTAATGGAATACCGAAGTTTTTATGAATGCCAACAGATAGATTAAAGTTAGAATAAACATTATTGGTAGGATTTTCTTCACTAACATAATTATAGTTATAGAAGTAATTATGTTTTTTAGAAACAGCAAAATAATAATTTCCAATTATTTTAAATCGCCATCCGGTACGTGTGAAATAATCTAATTCAGGATTTAGATTAACTTTTGAACCTGTAAGGTTTGAATATGCATAACTAAAGAAAGGCAAAGCAACAAAACGTGGATTTTTAAAAATGTATTGGTATCTTGAACTTAATTTTAAATATTGTTGATAATGTTGATTTTGGTAACCAGACACAAAATATCTTGTTACATACGGATTCCCGTAATTATACATTAATTGAAAATTTAATGTACGATATTGTGAAAGGGCTGAAAATTGTATAAAGAAATAGTTCTTTGTATCAACATAATCAAGTGCTTTAATATACCCGGTCCTTAAATTGATAGAATTTCGTTTATTATTTTCAATATCATATTTGCTTGTATTAAATCCAATACCTCGTGAATTACTTTTAAAAGTATCGGCCTGAAGAATATTATAAAATCCGAAATATGAAAAATTGAATCCTGAATTATTTTTATTTGATATAGAAAGTTGATTCAGAAAATTTGAATTATAATAATTATTGCTTCCGTTTATTATAGTGTTAGTCGCATATTTGAAATAATTATTTGATAAGTCAATTGCTGTGTTTTTGCTTAGCATTACACGGTTATTCAAATATGCTTTAATTTTTTCATTATTATGTAAGTAGGTAAATGAGTAGTTTTGATAATTGTTGGATGTGTATTGCACATTAGCATTTGTATATAGATGTTTTTTAAAGAAGTGACTTCCGTAACCCACGCCCCATAGATATCCATAATTAATGGTTGAAGCATTATTTGACAAAAAATAGTTTCTGCTTTCACCAGCGCTTAATGTAAATGAATGTTTTTTTAATAAGTGAAAACTAAAATTAATTTGAGCATTATTTGAATTTGATTTAAAATTATTTTGCTGGTTGTAAGTTATGTAATCATATAAAAAATTAACCGTTCCAATTTTTTTAATCTGCCAATTATAACGCAATCCTGCATTTGCTCTATCTGGTGAAGTAGAAAATACTGGAGAAGCAGAATAATGTAATTCAATTTTTTGATGATGTTTCAGGTTTAACATCGATCTGATTCCTTTTGCTCCCAGAAAGCCTATATCGCCAATTTCGATATTATAATTTTTATGAAAGTATCCAAGATAGAAAGGAGTGTTATTAAAATCTGAGAATTTCACATAGTCAGGTGAGAATGTGGTTTGTGTGGAATAACTTAAGCTTGCATTATCATTTAATTGTGTAGTTCCCCGTAACATTAGGTTGGTAACTGGATTCCCTGAAACCAAGTTATATACATTCATATCCATAATGATAGGAATAACATTGCTGCTATATGGATTTACCTTCTCGTAGTTGGGAAGTTTATAAAAGTCTAACTTTCTATATACTCTAAATCTTGAATTTTCTGTTTTCCCGGGTACGCATGAATTTACATACATAGTGTATTTTCTAACTTCTTCGGATAGAAAAGGATTGTAAGTTTCAAAATCAATCATTTTAAGATTTCTATCTTGTGCGAAATTCTTTACTATATAATTCATCGTAGTGTCACTTCCTGCTTCAAGCGATAAAGTGCTGCTTAATTTTGTAAGTGCTTTTCCGGCTGTATCAGTAATCAAATAATATTTTGATTTATTTAATAATGATAATTGAATATCCTGTTTGTCGTTTCCGGTGTTTTCAAGATATATTGAAAAATTTATTAAGTTGGAATTATTTTTAAAATACAGATGAACATCAGGAATTACATCCATGGTCCATTTTATGTCTTTAAATGTGTGAGCTAAGAAGAAAGAATATCCGAGTTGTTCTCCTTCATAACTTGATATCAGGGCACTAATCATGAATTTTGTACTGCCTTTTGATAATTCCATTGGAATGATGCGTAAAGGAATGAAGATAGAATCATTTGAAGCTAAGGAATATAACTTTGTGTTTTTATTAAAAGTTTTCCAATCATCAGGAACAGAAAGGTCGACGTAAAACTTAACGGGAGTGCTGGTATTATTTTTTACTTTTAATACATTCGAAATAATTTCACCTTTCTTGAATAAAAGGTCATCATTGGTAAAACTGGTTGTGATAGTTGATTTTATTGAAGTATTTGAATTTTTTGAAATTTTTACTTGTGCGAGAATATCTAATGTGTTAAACAAAAGAAAAAGAAAGAATAGATATTTGAGTAAAAATTTCACCAAATTAAAAGATTGTCATGGGTTCTTATTAATTATAATTATACGTGTATTTATAATATATAGTTCTTTTAAATTTAAGTTTATTTTAATAAAAAGAGGTTATCTTTTTATTGGATAACCTCTTTTTAAAATTTCATATAGTTTTTATTGATCTTCTGCCAAAATATATTTAACATCCATGGTATAAACACCGGGAGCAGCATATGCATCAGCATTTACAGCTGGAGCAACATCCATTGATTCGTTTGTTGTACCAGTAATATCAGTAGCCATTGGGAAAACTGTTGGTAATCCAGGTAAAATTCTATAGTCAATAGTGATATAGTAATCTGAGTTAGAACCGTTAGCTAAATAACTTCCGCCAGGAACGCCACCAACACCTGCTGCTGCTATACCAGCATCACCCATGATATATTTGTTGCCAAGTACTGGAGCAGTGTATGGAGTAGCTGATTCAAAAATACTGTTAGTAGCAACTTGGTCAGTTTGAGGAGTTGTATTTGCTACAAACTGAGCGCTATAGTCATCAGTTGCAGTATTAATATAAGCATTTACAGGATATTGATGTAACTCTAATGCTGATAAAGGAATAGTAGTTAGCGCATTAATACCACCAGCACCTTGGTTATACGGCATTTGTAAATCCCAATATAATCCACCTGCTGCCTGAGCTGTTTGTGATGTGCCAACTGCCCAAAGATCCCAGGTAACAGTTGAGCTTACCTGAAGAATAGTACCTGCATATTTAATTTCACCGCCATAGTATTCGGGTATTTGATCAAATACGAAATCGATTTGATCTGGAGTTGTCATGTTAAGTTGGAGAACAGGTTGCAAATCCAAGGTAATGGTTACATTTTGTTCGTCAACTAACTGTCCGAATGATCTTACTACGATCATTCCAAGGAACAATGTAAGTAGGAGAATTTTTTTCATAATAGTTTGTTTTAGTTAATATTTAATTCTTTTTTTAATTTCTAAACTCATTTAAAGTAATGAGTAAACTTTGTTAGAACTTACGCCTGCATAAATCTTAACAAGTATTTACTTTTCTCATTTTTCTCTCATTTAGTGTGTTTTAATTGAACTTTATTTTTATTTATAATTTATTTTTATGGATATGTAAATTCTAATTCTTGTCCATTTATAATATCTTCACTTCCAAAATCAATAACTCCTAAAGCAGAATATTTTCCAGCTTTTAAATCGGTTGGAAATTTGAATGTAATGTACCTTGAAAATTGTGGCAATACTGTAAAATTACGAGATGGTAAACGTGTTTTTGTTCCGTCACTTAAATTAACAAGCTCAACATATGTAGTACTATATCCAATACCATCGCCAGTATTTTTGATTTTCATTATGAAATTCTTTTTAGTTGGGTCTGTTTTATCCTTATCAATGTAAAAGTTTAAAATTTCAACATTGTTAGTTTTAACATTGGGAGGATTTTGGTAAACATATACACCGAATCCAATACTGGGAACAATACCCATCGATATGCTTTTATCGTTTTTAACAGGATCAAGTTTTGGCCTGTCGGCTGTTTGGTCAATTGTTACGATTGTCCAGGCTGAAAAATCTGCAGTATCCGGGATTGTAATAATTAATTTTATTTTTGTTTTTTCGTAAGGCTGAAGCTCTACATAAGAAGGAACAATATTTATATATTTTGACATTGCGTATTTTGAATCTTTTGAAGCCGTAACAGGTTTTGCATTCTCGTCAGCAATAAAATCTGTAAAACCGATATTGAATTTTTTAACTGTTTTAGAATCATTGTTTATAGTTATTTCTTTGGTTACAGTTGTTCCTGGTTTAATACTTAAATGCATGGAAGCCGGTGAAACAGCAACACCCATATCCTTGTATTTTGTATTGGATGTATCTGCCTCTTGACCTTTAATAGTAAGATTAAATAGAGAGAAAATTATAATGGTTAAAGTAAAGAATTTTTTCATAATGGTTGTCGTTTACGCAAATATAACAAATTATAAAGTAAGTATTATATTCATTCAACAATAATTAACATTTTATTAACATCGATAATTTTTTTCTAAACTGATTATGTTGCTTATATATGTCAAATATAAATCCGGTATCAAATTTAATAGTTAAAAATCGCGAAAAAAATTAGTAAAAACCACAAAATGTAAATACGTAATATTACTTATAAAAAATTTAATTATTAGGTGTCATTTATATATTATATATGATTATACTGATTTTAATTAAAAAAGTTTGATGTATCATAAATTCTATTATACTAATGCTGAACAAAAATAGAAAAAATAATTAACAACCCAATGGTTAAAAAAATATTTTAAAATGACACAAGGAAAGAATATTTGATATTCCTTTGTACT